>Ga0070741_10000523_pt1 | contig 137067 bp, 137 predicted proteins | sample Coa_R1_4_FD_66440 | JGI IMG/M metagenome (GOLD analysis project Ga0070741, IMG submission 66440) | Surface soil microbial communities from Centralia Pennsylvania, which are recovering from an underground coalmine fire - Coalmine... | ecosystem: Environmental > Terrestrial > Soil >... | reverse complement strand
TGCGCGAACTCCCCGCCGGCCGCTCGGCGCCTCGGCTACGGCGCCGCGCCGCGGCGCTTCTCGTCCAGGCGGCCCGCGCGGATCGTGCGCTCCATCTCCTTCGACTCCTCGCGGTACCAGCTTCCGTCCTCGAACTCGATCGCCGGGTAGAGGGCCTGCCCGGTGCCCGCGATCACCGCCGTCCGCTTCTTGCGGCCCGGCCACGGTCCCGGCACGACCTCGTAGGACACCCCCTGGTCGTCGAGCGCCTTCTGCACCCGCCAGCACGGGTGCCCCGGTACCTTCGCCCAGAGGTTCTTGCAGCGATGCAGCCTCACGGCCATGGCCCCTCCCAGCTCGTCGGGGCGAGCCTACTCCGCGCCGGCCTCGAGCGCGAGCAGGTCGTCGACGGTCTCACGGCGGCGGATCACCCGCGCCTCGCCGTCCGCGACCAGCACCGCGGCCGGCCGCGGGACGGCGTTGTAGGAGGAGCTCATCGAGAGCGTGTACGCACCGGTGGACGGCACCGCCAGCAGGTCGCCCCGCCGCGGCTCGGGCAGGTCGACGCGCTCGATCAGGACGTCGCCGGACTCGCAGTGCTTGCCCGCGACCGCGAAGGGCCCCGTCGCAGGCTCGCCGGCGCGGTTCGCGAGCAGGGCCTCGTAGCGGGCGCCGTAGAGCGCGGGCCGCGGGTTGTCGGACATGCCTCCGTCGACCGCGACCCACGTCGTGGCCGACGCGACCCGCTTCACCGAGCCGACGGTGTAGAGGGTCACGCCGGCGCGCGCGACGAGCGACCGCCCAGGCTCCAGGACGACCCGCGGGCGGGGGAGCCGCTCGAGCGCGAACGTGCGGTCGAGCTCGCCGAGCAGGCTCGAGACGAACTCGCCGATCGTGAGCTCCGGCTCGGCGAGCGTGGTGCGCACGCCGAGGCCGCCGCCGAGGTCGACCGTCCTCGGCTCCCAGCCCGTCTCCGCCCGCGCCTGCGCGGCGACGGTCGCGAGCCACCCGACCGTCTCGAGCGCGGCGCCCGCGTCGAGGAGCTGCGAGCCGATGTGCACGTGCAGCCCTTCGGTCTCGGGCGCGCGCCGAAGCGCCGTGATCACGTCGTGGGCGGGCAGTCCGAATTTCGACCCGTGGTGCGCGGTGCGGATGGCGGCGTGCGTGTCCGCCTCGATTCCGGGCGTGAAGCGGATCAGCGTCCGCGCGACCCCGGCGTCGCGCGCGCGGTCGACCTCCTCGAGCGAGTCGACGACGACGAGCGCGCCGAGCCCCGCCGCCGCGCCGAGCTCCTCGTCGGACTTGTTGTTGCCGTGGACGACCAGCCGCTCGCCCGGAACGCCGGCGGCGAGCGCGAAGCGCAGCTCGCCGAGCGTCGACACGTCGGCGCCGACGCCCTCGTCTGCGAGGAGCCGCAGGACGGCGACGTTCGGGAACGCCTTCGTCCCGTAGCAGACGAACGCCTCGGGAGCGGCCTCTCGGTAGGCGCGTGCGCGGGCGCGCACGGTGGCCTCGTCGTAGACGAGGAGCGGGGTGCCGTGCTCGCGTGCGAGCACGTCGGCGCGCACGCCGCCGATGGTGAGCATCCCGTCCTCGACGCGCGCCGTGTCCGGAAAGAGCTCGAGCATCGCCCGATTCTGCCTGCGGCGATTGGGAATCGCGATCCGGGAGAGAGCGGCTGGCATGACCGCCTCGTTGCCCCGCTGGGCGAGCCGGCTCGTCGCCGTCGGGCAGGTCGTCGCCGGCGCCTTCCCGTCCAGCGCCTGCTCCGGAGGCTCGTCGAGCGCCGGGCGGCGACGCCGCCCGGCCGCCTCGACAAGGTCCGCGAGCGGCGGCGCCAGACGGCGGTCGCGGTCGTGTCGGGCGCGCGACCCCGACGACGCCGCCGGCGGCGGAGCCGCTCGTCCACACGCTCGACGAGGCGGCGATCCGGCGCTACGAGCGGACCGTGGTGGTGCGCTGATGCGCCCGGCGCTAGACTGGACGGCCGTGACGAGCAACCTCCTCCGGTAGCGCAGGGAGCGACCGCGGCGGCGCCGCGTCAGCCTCCCACGGCCTCTCTCGCGAGAGGCTTTTTCGTCTCTAGGGCCCGAGTGGACGCATACGAACCCCACGCGATCGAGAGCAAGTGGCAGCAGGTCTGGGAGGCCGAGCGGGCCTTCGCGACCCCCAACCCGGACGACCCGGAGACGGCGGGCCGGCGCAAGGCGTACGTGCTCGAGATGCTGCCGTACCCGTCAGGCGAGCTGCACATGGGGCACGTCCTCAACTACACGCTCGGCGACGTCGTGTCGCACGTCCGGCGCCGCAACGGCTTCGCCGTCCTGCGGCCGATGGGCTACGACGCCTTCGGGCTCCCGGCCGAGAACGCGGCGATCCGCGAGGGCGGCCACCCGCGCGAGGCGACCGACCGCAACATCGCCGCGATCCGCCGGCAGATCAAGCGGATGGGCTGGTCGATCGACTGGACGCGCGAGGTCTCGACGCACGAGCCCGAGTACTACCGCTGGACGCAGTGGCTCTTCCTGCGCCTGTACGAGGCCGGACTCGCCTACCGGCACGACGCGCCCGTCAAGTGGTGCCCGAACGACCAGACCGTGCTCGCGAACGAGCAGGTGATCGACGGCCGCTGCGAGCGCTGCGGGGCCGAGGTGGAGGCGCGGAACCTCGAGCAGTGGCTGTTCAGGATCACCGCCTACGCCGACCGGCTGCTCGACGACATGGAGCTGCTCGAGTCCTGGCCCGAGCGGGTCCTGACGATGCAGCGGAACTGGATCGGGCGCTCCGAGGGCGCCGAGGTCGTGTTCCGGATCGAGGAGCTCGGCGAGGACGTCCCCGTGTTCACGACGCGCCCGGACACGCTCTTCGGCGCGACCTTCTTCGTCCTCGCGCCCGAGCACCCGCTCGTGGAGGAGCTGGCCGCGCGGTCCGAGAACGGGGACGAGCTGCGGGCCTACGCCCGCCACGCGGCCGCGCGCCGGGGCGAGGAGCGCGCGGCGAGCGAGGAGAAGACCGGCGTGGACACCGGCTTCCACGCCGTCAACCCCGTGAACGGCGAGCGCATCCCGATCTGGGTCGCCGACTACGTGCTGATGGAGTACGGGACGGGCGCGATCATGGCGGTGCCCGCGCACGACGAGCGCGACTTTGCGTTCGCGGAGCGATTCGGCCTCCCGGTCGTCCAGGTGGTCAGGCCGGCCGGCGGCGAGGTCGAGGAGGGGACCGTGTACGTCTCCCACTCGGAGAACGAGGTGCTCGTCAACTCGGGCGAGTTCGACGGGCTGCCGTCTCCGGAGGGCAAGCGCGCGATCGTCGCCTGGCTCGAGGAGCGCGGCCTGGGCCGTCCCGCGGTCAGCTACCGGCTGCGCGACTGGCTGCTCTCGCGGCAGCGCTACTGGGGCTGCCCCATCCCGGTGATCCACTGCCCGGCGTGCGGGATCGTGCCCGTCCCCGACTCCGACCTGCCCGTGCTCCTGCCCGAGGTCGACGACTACCTGCCGAAGGGCCGCTCGCCGCTCGCGGCCGCCGAGGAGTGGGTGCGCGTCCCGTGCCCCGCCTGCGGCGGCGAGGCGCGGCGCGAGACCGACACGATGGACACCTTCGTCGACTCGTCCTGGTACTTCCTCCGCTACACCGACCCGCACAACGACGCGGCGCCGTTCGACCGCGCCCTCGTCGACTACTGGCTGCCGGTCAACCAGTACATCGGCGGGATCGAGCACGCGATCCTCCACCTCATGTACGCGCGCTTCTTCACGAAGGCGCTGTACGACCTCGGCATCCTCGGCTTCAAGGAGCCGTTCGCGCGTCTCTTCAACCAGGGGATGATCTACCGCTTCGGCGCGAAGATGTCGAAGTCGAAGGGGAACGTCGTCTCGCCCGACGAGCTCGTCGAGCGCTTCGGCGCCGACGCGCTCCGCCTCTACATCCTCTTCATGGGGCCTGCCGACCAGGACAAGGAGTGGCAGGAGACCGGCGTCGACGGGCAGGCGCGCTTCCTGCAGCGCCTCTGGCGGGTCGTCCACGAGCAGGCGGGTCGCGAGCCGACGGGCGTCACCACGGGCACGCCGCTCGCGCGCAAGGCGCACGAGACGATCGCGAAGGTGACCGACGACATCGAGCGCCGGTTCGTCTTCAACACGCCGGTCGCGGCCGTGCACGAGCTCGTGAACGAGCTCTCCGCGACGCCCGACGACCCCGCCGGGCGCTTCGCCGCGGAGACGGCCGTGTCGCTGATCCAGCCCTACGCGCCGCACGTGGCCGAGGAGCTGTGGCAGCGGCTCGGTCACGAGCGGCTGTGGGCGGAGCCCTGGCCCGTCGCCGACCCGGCGATGCTCGCCCGCGACACGGTCGAGCTCGTCGTGCAGGTGAACGGGAAGGTGCGCGACCGGCTGCAGGTGCCGGCCGGGTTGCCCGACGAGGAGCTCGTCACGCTCGCCCGCGGCTCGGAGCGCGTGCGCGCGCACCTGGACGGCGGCGAGCCGCGCAGGGTGTTCGTCGTGCCCGACAAGCTCGTCAACTTCGTCGTGTAGGGCGGCGCCGGCGCCGCCGCGCGGGGCGGCGGCGGGGCGCGCCTCGGCCTGTGGACGATCAGTTCCGCTTCCGTCGCGAAGTTGGCACAGACACGTCACGCCTTCCCAGGCACGCTCGCTCCATGCCGTTCGCGATCTCCCGCACCCGCGCGCTCGCGCTCGTCCTCTCCGCGGTCGCGCTCGTGCTCGTGGGCGGCAGGGTGCTGCGGCCGGCGGCGCCGCGCTCGGCGGCGCCGCCGCTGCTCCGGCCCGCCCAGGCGGTCCCGCGCGCGGCCTCGCCCGCTGCGCGCGTCGTCGTCGACGTCGCCGGCGCCGTCCGCCGCCCGGGCCTCTACCGGCTCCCGCGCGGGGCCCGCATCGCCGACGCGCTCGCCCGCGCCGGCGGCCCGGCCGCCGGGGCCGACGTCGCGCTCGTGAACCTCGCCGCCCCGCTCGCCGACGGGGAGCAGGTGCTCGTACCCGCCCGCTCCGGCCCGGCGGGGCCGGCGGCGCCCGGGCCGGCGCCCGCCTCGCCGGCCGCGCCGGTCGACCTCAACTCGGCGAGCGCAGAGCAGCTCGACGCGCTCCCCGGCATCGGGCCCGTGACGGCCGAGAAGATCGTCGCCTACCGCCAGGCGCACGGGCCCTTCCGCTCCGTCGACGAGCTCGACGCGATCCCCGGGATCGGCCCCGCGCGGATCGAGAACCTGCGAGGGCTGGTGGTGCCGTGAGCCTCGGCCGGCCCGTCCCGGCGCACCTCCTCGCCGCGGCGCTCTGCGCCGGGCTTGCCGCGGCCGACCTCGGGCGGGTCGGCGCGGCCGGCCTCGGCCTCGGGCTTGCGCTCGCGGCCGGCGCGGCCGCGTGCGCCTCCCCGGCCGTGCGGCTCGTCCTCGCCGCCGCCGGCCTCGCCGCCGTCGGGTGGTGGTGGGGGAGCGCCCGCCTCGACACGCTCGACCGCAGCGCGCTCCGCGCCGAGATCGGCCGGGCGGGCCGCGCCGTCGTGGTCGTCACCTCGCCGGTTCGCCGCGGCCGCTACGACCAGCGCGCGAGCGGGAGCGTCCGCAGCTTCCGCGGCGTGGACGCAGGCGAGCCGGTCGAGCTCGAGCTCCCGCTCGGGCGCTCCCCGCCCCAGGGCGCGGTCCTCGAGGCGCTCGCGCTCGTCAAGGAGCCGCGCGGGCCCTCGCACGGCTTCGACGAGCGCACCTGGCTGCGCCGCCACGGCATGCACGTCGTCCTGCGCCTGGATGGGTGGCGGGTCGTCGGCCGCCGCGGCGGGCTCGGCGGGCTCGCCGACCGCCTGCGGCGGGCGCTCGCCCGCGCGATCGCGCCCGGTCTCGCGGGAGAGCGGCGCGCGGTCCTGGAGGGGATCGTGCTCGGCGACGACTCCGCGCTCGGCGACGGCTTGCGCGCCGACTTCCGCCGCTCGGGCCTCTACCACCTGCTGGCGGTGTCGGGCCAGAACGTCGTGCTCGTCGCGGGCGGCGTGCTCGTGCTGGCGTGGCTCCTGGGCGCGAGCCGCGTCCTGGGGGAGCTGGGGGCGCTCGCGGCGATCGGCGCGTACGTGCTCGCGGTCGGGGCGCAGCCCTCGGTCGTGCGCGCGGGGGTGGCGGGCGCGCTCGCCTCGCTCGCGTGGCTGACGGGGCGGCTTCGGGACGCCTGGCAGGCGCTTCTCCTCGGCGCCGTCTGCCTGCTCGCGTGGAACCCGTACCTGCTCCTCGACGTCGGCTTTCAGCTCTCGTTCGCGGCGGTCGCGGCGATCTTCGTGCTGGCACCGCGGCTCGCGCGCGCGCTCGAGCCGTGGCCGCTGCCGCGCTCGGTGCGGCTGGGCGTCGCGGTCTCCGCTGCGTGCGGCCTCGCGACGGCGCCGGTGCTCTGGCTCCAGCTCGGCTACCTGCCGGTGCTGGGGGTGGCGGCGAACGCGCTCGCCGAGCCGGCCATGCCGGTGCTGCTCGGGCTCGCGTTCGCGACGGCGGCGCTCGAGCCGGTCGCGCCCGCGGCCGCGGCGCTCGTCGCGTGGCTGAACGGGCTCGTCGCCGCGTACCTCGCGCTCTGCGCGCACGCGATCGGGGCGCTGCCGTTCGCGCAGGTGAGCACGGCGCGCGGGCTCGCGGGCCTGGTCGGGATGCTCCTGGCCGCGGCCTATGCTTGGCGGCGATGGCCGACGAGCTGAAGCCCGCCTACCTGCTCGCCGGCGGCGACCGCCCGAAGGTCGGCCGCGCGCTCGAGCGGCTGCGGCGCCGCTTCCCGCCGGACGCGGTCGAGCTCCTCGACGGGACGGAGCTCTCGGGCGAGGACGCGGTCGCCGCCTGCAACGCGCTCGGGCTCTTCGCGGGCGAGGGCCGCCTGCTCGTGGTCGAGAACGTGGACGGCTGGAAGGCCGCCGACGCGAAGGCGATCGGGGCGTACCTGAAGGCGCCGGTCCCCGGTACCACGCTCGCGCTCGTCGCCGGCGAGCTGAAGAAGGACGCGCCGCTCGCGAAGGCGGTCGCGGCCGCCGGCGACGTGCTCCTCTGGGACGTGCCGAAGCGGGGCCTGCAGCGGTGGGTCGCGGAGCAATTCGGCGTGCACGGCGCGAAGGCCGACCCGGAGGCGTGCCGCGCGCTCGTCGAGCTCGTCGGCGAGGACCTCTACGACCTCGCCGCCGAGATCGACAAGCTCGCGACCTGGGCCGGCGGCGCCCGCGTCGGTGCCGAGGACGTGGAGCGGCTCGTCGCCGTGCGCGGCGAGGCGACGAGCTTCGCGCTCACCGACGCCTGGGGCGCGCGCGACGTCCCCGGCGTGCTGCGCGCGTCCGAGTCGATGCTCGAGCGCTCCGGCGACCCGCGCTCGAGGACGATCCCGCGCCTGCTCGGCATCCTCGGGAGCCACGTCGCGCGGATCCGCGAGTGCCAGGCGCTCGAGGCCGGCGGCGTCTCCGCGAAGGACGCCGCCGTCCGCCTCAGGCGGAACCCCTACTACGTCGGCAAGCTGTACGCCCAGGCGCGGAACTTCAGCCCGGAGGAGCTCCGGGAGGTGACCGTGCGGCTGGCCGACCTCGACCACGCCCTCAAGGGCGGGTCGCGGCTCGCGCCGGAGCTCGAGCTCGAGCGGGCGCTGGTCGAGATCACGAGGCCCGCCGCGGCGCGGGCGGAGCCCTAGCCGGCGGGGCCGGCCGCCGCGGCCGGCAGCGCCTCGTTCGCGTCGCTCGTGCTGAGGCCGGGCTCCGGCCCGCCGCCGAGGACGTACACGAGCCCGCCCGCCGCGACCACGCCGAGGCCGTGCCGCGGCGTCGGCAGGTCGGGCAGCCGCCGCCAGCGGGCCGCCCCCGGCGAGAGCGCGAGGACGGACGCCTCGGTTCCCTGCGGGGCCTCGCCGCCCGCGACCACGACGGCGCCGCCGGCGGCCGCGGCCGCCGTGCCGCCGCGCGGGGCCGGCAGGCTCGGCTCGCGGCGCCAGCGGCGCTCGCCCGGCGCCCACGACTCCACGAGCGCGAGGTTCGTGTCGTAGCCGGCGCTCCGGCCGCCGATCGCGTACAGCCGGCCCGCCGCCGCGGCCACGGCGAGGTGCTGGCGCGGGGTCGGGCCCGGCGCCGTCGTCCAGCGCCGCGGGCCGGGGTCGTACACGAGCATCTGCGTCGCGAGCCCGTGCGGCCCGACGCCCGCGACGACGTACAGCTTCCCGCGCAGGGCGACCGCCCCTGCGGCGGCCCGCGGCGCCGGGAGCGGGGGCAGCGCCCGCCACTCGCCGCCCGCGAGCTCGAGCGCGGTCGCGGTCGGCCTCTCCTCGCCGTACCCGCCGGCGAGGACGACACGGCCGTGCAGGCTCGCCGCCGCGGCGTGGTCGAGCGGCTGCGGGAGGTCGGGGCCGCGCGTCCAGCCGGCGGTGCCGGTGTCGTAGAGGTCGACGCGGGCGGAGGGCGACCCGTCCTCGGCGAACCCGCCCGCGACCGCGATCACGCCCTCGGCCGTGGCGGCGGCCGCGACCTCGCTGCGCGCCTCGGGGAGGGGCGGCTCGGCGCGCCAGCCGCGGCCGCCCTCGGCCGGCGCCGCGGCGAGCGCGAGCGCGGCGACGGCCGCGGCGGCGCCGGCGAGCGGCGCCCTCGAGGCCCGGGGCCCGACGGCAGGCCGGTTGACCGCGGGGCGGAAGCGGCGGCTTACGTCCTTCGCGAGCTCTCTCACGGCCGGCCCGCAGCGTGCCAGACGTCCGGCCTGCGCCGGCGGCCGCGCTACGACCCGCCGGAGGCGAGCCGCGCCGCCTGCGACTTCTTGCGGGCGGCGGTGTTGCGGTGGAGCGCGCCGCGCGCGACGGCCCGGTCGAGCCAGCGGACGAGGTTCCGGTGCTCGGCCTCGACCGCCTCGGCGTCGCCGCCCTCGACGGCGGCGGCGAGGCGGCGGGTCAACGTCTTCACGGTCGAGCGGTAGCGGAGGTTCTCGAGCCGCTCCGCGGCCGCGATCCGGATCCGCTTCTTCTGTTGCCTGATGTTCGCCATCGCGCGAAAAACGCCCGCGGACCGCGGGCGCCCGGGATGGTACCAGAGGCCCGCGGCGCGCTCCGGGGCGCCGCCGCGACGGCGCGTATCGTCCGGATGGTGGAGACGCCCGGCGCAGGCGAGACCGCGGACCCCGCCGCCGCTCCGGTCGTCGCCCCCGCCGGGGGCGGACGCCGGCTCGCGCGGGCGACCGCGATCTTCTCGCTCGCGACGGGGCTCTCGCGCGTGCTCGGGCTCGTGCGCGAGATCGTCGCGAAGAACGCCTTCGGCGTGCAGGGCCCGGTGAACGCCTTCCAGATCGCGTTCCTCCTCCCGAACACGGTGCGCGCGCTCGTCGCCGACGCCGCCCTCTCCTCCGCGTTCGTCCCCGTCTTCAGCGACCTGCTCGAGCGGGGCGAGCGCAGGCGCGCGTGGCGGGTCGCCTCGAGCCTGCTCTGGCTCACGCTGCTCGGGCTCGGCGCGCTGACGGCCCTGTTCATGGTCGTGGCGCCGTGGGTGATGCGGCCGCTCTACCCGCACGACCACGACCTCCTCGTCGGCCTCTCGCGCGTCCTCTTCCCGATCGTGGCGCTGCTCGGCGTGTCCGGGATCGTGGTCGGGATCCTGAACACCTACGACGAGTTCTCGATCCCTGCGCTGAGTCCCGTCGCCTGGAACCTCGCGATCGTCGCCGGGCTCGCGATCGGCGTGCCGCAGGCGGACACGACCGACGGCAAGCTCTACGTCTACGCCGCCGCGATCCTCGTCGGCACGGTGATCCAGGTGCTGCTCCCGCTGCCGTGGCTGCGCGGCCGGGGCGGCCGCCTCGAGCTCGTGCTCGACTGGCGCGACCCGTACGTCCGTCGCGTCTTCCGGCTGATGCTCCCGGTCACGCTCGGCCTCGGCCTGATCAACGTCAACGCCCTGATCGACGGCGTGATCGCGGCCCGTCTCGTCGACGCGAACATCGCGCCGGCGGCGATCGACGCGGCCTTCCGGATCTACATGCTCCCGCAGGGGATGTTCTCGGTCGCCGTCGCGACCGTGCTCTTCCCGTCGCTCGCGCGCTTCGCCGCGCGGGGCGACGCGGCCGGCTTCCGCGACACCGTCTCGCTCGGGTTGCGCCAGATCGCGTTCCTGCTCGTCCCCGCGAGCGTCGTGACCGCCGTGCTGGCCGAGCCGATCACGCGCCTCGTCTACCAGCGCGGCGCCTTCGAGCCCGCGCAGACGCCCGTCGTCGCCGGCGCCCTCGCCGCGTTCGCCGCCGGCCTCACCTTCAACGGCGCGATGCTGATGCTGAACCGCGCCTTCTTCAGCCTCCAGTCGAACTGGATCCCGACGCTCGTCGCGCTCGGAGACCTCGTCCTGAACGGGGTCCTCGACGTCGTCCTCTCGCCGGTCGGGACGTGGGGGATCCCGCTCGCGACCTCGATCGTGAACGTCGCCGGGACCGCGGCTCTGCTCGTGCTCCTCCGCCGCCGCACCGGCCGGGTCGGCTTCGCCGCGATCTCGAGCTCGTTCCTGCGCGTCGCGGCGGCGTCCGCGCTCGCCGGCGCGGCCGCGTTCGCCGTCTGGTGGCCGCTCGACGACGCGGCCGGGCGCGCGCTCGGCGGCCAGCTCGCCTCCGTGCTGCCCGCGCTCGCCGCCGCCGCCGTCGTCTACACGGCCGCCTGCCGGGCGCTCGAGGTGCGCGAGATGCAGGCGCTACTCTCATTGCGAGGCCGGCTTCGCCGGGGCTGACGACCCATGGACCAGGGACGCATCCGCAACTTCTCGATCATCGCGCATATCGACCACGGCAAGTCGACGCTCGCCGACCGCATCCTCGAGCTGACGCACGCGGTGTCGGCGCGCGAGATGCGCGAGCAGGTGCTCGACTCGATGGAGCTCGAGCGGGAGCGCGGGATCACGATCAAGGCGCAGGCGGTGCGGGTCGAGTGGAACGGGCACCAGCTCAACCTCATCGACACACCCGGCCACGTGGACTTCACCTACGAGGTGTCGCGCTCGCTCCAGGCGTGCGAGGGGGCGCTGCTCGTCGTCGACGCGGCGCAGGGAATCGAGGCGCAGACGCTCGCGAACGCCTACCTCGCGATCGAGAACGACCTCGAGATCGTCCCCGTCGTGAACAAGATCGACCTCCCGCAGGCCGATCCCGACGGGACCGCCCGCCAGCTCGCCGACCTGCTCGGCGACGACCCGGCGCGGGTGCTGCGGATCTCGGCGAAGACCGGGGCGGGCGTCGAGGCGGTGCTCGACGCGATCGTCGAGCGGATCCCGGCGCCGGCCGGCGCGCCCGCCGCACCGCCCCGCGCGCTCATCTTCGACTCCTCCTACGACCAGTACCGCGGCGTCGTCGCCTTCGTCCGGGTCGTCGACGGGAGCTTCCGCCCGCGGGCCGAGCTGCGCGCGATGGCGCTCGGGACGCGCTTCGAGGCCCAGGAGATCGGCGTCATGTCGCCGGCGATGAGGCCGGTCGCCGAGCTCTCGGCCGGCGAGGTCGGCTACGTCGTCACCGGGCTCAAGGAGGTGTCCGAGCTCCGCGTCGGCGACACGCTCACCTCCGGCCGTGGCGGCGCCGCCGAGCCGCTCCCGGGCTACAAGGACGTGAAGCCGATGGTCTTCGCGGGGCTGTTCCCGACCGACTCCGACGACTACCCGGAGCTGCGCGACGCGCTCGAGAAGCTCAAGCTGAACGACGCCGCGCTCTTCTACGAGCCGGAGACGTCGCAGGCGCTCGGCTTCGGCTTCCGCTGCGGCTTCCTCGGCCTGCTCCACATGGAGATCGTGCGCGAGCGGCTCGAGCGCGAATTCGACCTCGACCTGCTCGTGACCGCGCCCAACGTCGCCTACCGCGTGCGCGCGCAGAACGCGCCCGAGTGGGTCGAGGTGCACAACCCGGCCGAGATGCCGAGCTCCGTCGACGAGGTCGAGGAGCCCTACATCCGGGCCTCGATCATCGTCCCGAAGGAGTACGTCGGCGCGATCATGGAGCTCTGCAACGAGCGCCGCGGCCGCTTCGACCACATGGAGTACCTGTCGGAGGCGCGCGTGCACCTCACCTACGAGCTGCCGCTCGCGGAGATCGTGCTCGACTTCTACGACGCGCTCAAGTCGCGGACCCGGGGCTACGCGAGCTTCGACTACGACTACGTCGGCTTCCGGCCGGGCTCGCTCGTGCGCGTCGACATCCTCGTCGGCGGCGACCCCGTCGACGCGCTCTCGCTGATCGTCCACCGCGAGTTCGCCTACGACCGCGGCCGCGCGCTCGTCGAGAAGCTGCGCGAGGAGATCCCGCGGCAGCTCTTCGACGTCGCGATCCAGGCGGCGATCGGCTCGCGGGTGATCGCGCGCGAGACGGTCAAGGCGAAGCGGAAGGACGTGCTCGCGAAGTGCTACGGCGGCGACATCACCCGCAAGCGGAAGCTGCTCGAGAAGCAGAAGGAGGGGAAGAAGCGGATGAAGCAGGTCGGAGCGGTCGAGGTGCCGCAGGAGGCGTTCCTCGCGGTGCTCAACCTCGGCGAGGGGAGGCGCTGATGGCGCTCGAGATGCGCGGCGAGTGCGAGCGGTGCGGAACGACGCTCCCGCCGAACGGGCCCGCGGTGATCTGCTCCTACGAGTGCACCTTCTGCACCCTCTGCGGCGAGGAGCTCGCCCACGTCTGCCCGAACTGCGGCGGCGAGCTCGTGCCGCGGCCGAGGCGCCCGGAGCGGGGCCCGTGACGGGCGCCCGCCACCTCTACGTGCACCTGCCGTTCTGCGCGCGCCGCTGCGGCTACTGCGACTTCGTCACGGCCGTCGGCCGCCGCTCCGACCACGCCCGCTACGTGGACGACCTCCTCGCCGAGCTCGAGCTCGAGCGCGGGCTGCTCGCCCCTCGGCTCGAGACGGTCTTCCTCGGCGGGGGCACGCCCACGTTCACCGAGTCGCGCGCCCTCGCCCGGCTGCTCGCGGGGCTGCCCGGCGCGGAAGAGGTCACGGTCGAGGCCAACCCGGAGACGGTGACGCCGGAGCTCGCCCGGCTCCTGCGCGGTCACGGCGTGAACCGCGTCTCGCTCGGCGCGCAGAGCTTCGAGCCCGGGCTCCTGCGCGTGCTCGACCGTTCCGCCGGGCCCGACGACGTCCGCCGCGCCGTCGCCGTCCTCCGGGACGCCGGCTTCGGCAACGTCTCGCTCGACCTCGTCTACGGCATCCCCGGCCAGACGCGCGCCGCGCTCGAGCGCGACCTCGCGGCGGCGGTCGCGCTCGAGCCGGAGCACCTCTCGGCGTACGAGCTCGAGGCCAAGCCGGGCACGCGCTTCACCCGCGCCCACGGCGCCGAGCTCGAGCGGCAGGCCGAGGCGATGGAGGCGTACTTCGAGCTCGTCGTGGGCGCGCTCGAGGCCGCGGGGTACCGCTGGTACGAGACGGCGAGCTTCTGCCGCAGGCCGGAGCTCGTGGGCGGGCGCGACCTGCGCGCGCGCCACAACCTCGCCTACTGGCGCGGGCGTGACTACCTCGGGCTCGGCGTCGGCGCCGTCAGCACGATCGGGGACAGGCGCTGGCGGAACGCCCCGTCGCTCGCGGGCTACGCCGCCGCCCTCGCGGCCGGGCGCCGGCCGCCGCGCGAGCCGGAGGAGCTGACCCGGGCGGTGCGGGAGGCCGAGCGCGTGCTGCTCGGGCTGCGGCTCGACGAGCCGCTCCCGCTCGCGGGCGTCGAGCACGTGCTCGATCCGGCGGGCCTGGAGCGCGCGGAGCGGCTCGGGCTCGCGCGCCGGGAGCGCGGCGGGCTCGCGCTGACCGCCCGCGGCCGGTTCCTCGGGGACGCGGTCACCGCCGACCTGCTCGCGTAGCGGCCCGCCTACCATGATGGTCATGGCCGTCGCGCTCTCGGACCGCCAGCGCGAGCTCCTCTTCCGGGTGGTGGAGGAGTACGTCGCCACGCGCCAGCCGGTCGGGTCGAAGACGCTCGTCGAGCGGGCGGCGCTGCCGGTCTCGTCCTCGACGGTGCGGGCCGGGCTCGCCCACCTCGAGCGGCTCGGCCTCCTCACCCACCCGCACACCTCGGCGGGCCGCGTCCCCACCGAGGCCGGCTACCGGGTCTACGTCGACGGGCTGCTCGCGCGCCAGGAGGCGCGACCCGGGGACTTCCCGCTCGAGCTCGCGTCGGCGGCGGCGGAGGTCGACGAGGCGCTGCAGGCGACGACCGAGATGCTCTCGCAGGTGACGCGGCTGCTCGCGCTCGTCTCGGCGCCGCCGCTCCGGGCGGCGACGATCCGGCACGTGGACGTGATCCAGCTTCAGTCGGCGATGGTGATGGTCGTCGTGATCACCTCGACCGGCGGCGTCGGGAAGCACCGCTACGTCTTCCCGCAGCACGTCGACCCCGGCCTCGTCACCTGGGCCGGCGACTACCTGCGCGAGCGGCTCACCGGCGTTCGCCTCCGCTCGCACCAGCTCGCGCGCGCGTTCGACGACCCCGGGCTCTCCGCGCGCGAGCGCGGCTTCCTCGAGACGATCCGCGGCGCGTTCGACGACGTCGAGGAGGAGCGCGAGCTGTACGTGGGCGGCGCCGCCGGCCTGCTCGACGAGCTGCGCGCGGAGGAGATCGGCGCGTACCGCAGCCTGATCGACGCGCTCGAGAAGCGGGCCGCGCTGCTCGACGTGCTCGCGAGCTCGCTGCGCCGCGACCGTCCCTTCGCGCACGTCGGCGACGAGCTGCAGGCGTCGGGCCTCCACGACCTCGCGCTCGTCGGCGCCACCTACGGCTACGCGAACCAGGTGCTCGGCGCGGTCAGCCTGCTCGGGCCGCTGCGGATGGACTACGAGAAGGCGCTGCGCTCGGTGCGCGCCGCCGCCCACGAGCTGTCCCGGTTCGTCGAGGACGTCTACGCGGAGGACTGACCCGGCGTGGCCACGACCGACCGGGACTACTACGAGCTGCTCGGCGTCGCCCGCGACGCGGACGAGCAGGAGATCAAGAAGGCCTTCCGCCGGCTCGCCCGGCGGCTGCACCCGGACGTGTCCGAGGAGCCGGACGCGGAGGCTCGCTTCCGCGAGATCTCGGAGGCGTACGAGGTGCTCTCGAACGCCGAGACGCGGCAGCTCTACGATCGCTACGGCCACGCCGGCCTCCGCTCCGGCGGCTTCACGCCACGCCACTTCGACCTCGGCGACATCGGCGACCTCTTCAGCGCGTTCTTCGGCGACGACCTCTTCGGCGGCGCCGTCCGCACCGGCGGGACGCGCGGCGGCGACGTCGCGGCCGAGGTGACGATCGAGCTCGTCGACGCGGCCCGGGGGACGACGGCGAAGGTGCCGCTGGAGGTCGCCGTCCAGTGCCGCACCTGCGGCGGCAACGGGGTGCGGCCGGGCACGAGCGTCTCCGCCTGCCCGCGCTGCGGCGGCTCCGGCCGCCTGCGGCAGGTGGCCCGTTCCGTCTTCGGCGAGTTCGTCCGGACGTCCGCCTGCCCGCAGTGCGGCGGCTCGGGCCGCGTCGTCGAGCACCCGTGCGAGACCTGCGGCGGCGCCGGCCGCACGCTCGAGGAGCGGACGCTCGAGGTCGAGATCCCGGCCGGCATCCACGACGGCCAGCGGATCCGGCTCTCCGGCGAGGGCCACGCCGGCGCGCTCGGCGGGCGCTCGGGCGACCTCTACGTGCTCGTGCGCGTCCGGCCCGACGAGCGCTTCGTCCGCGAAGGCAACGACGTCTTCTCCCAGGTCGACCTCACGATCGTGCAGGCGGCGCTCGGGGCGACCGTCCCCGTCGAGACGCTCGACGGGGAGGTCGAGCTCGAGCTCGCGCCCGGGACGCAGCCCGGCGAGGTGCGCGTGCTAAAGGGGCGCGGGATGCCCGTCCTGCAGGGGTTCGGGCGCGGCGACCACCGCGTGCTCGTCAACGTGACCGTGCCGCGGCGGCTCACCGACGAGCAGCGCCGGCTGCTCGAGGAGTTCGAGCGGCTCTCCGACGACGGGACGTACGGCCCCGACGAGGGCTTCCTCGGCAAGCTGAAGAGCGCGTTCCGCTGATCCGCGCCGCCGTCAGCGTGCCGCGCGCCGAGCTCGAGCCGGCGCGGGCGCGCGTGCTCGAGCTCGCGCCCGAGGGGTTCGAGGAGGTCGACCTCGGCGGCGGCAGGGTCGAGCTGGCCGCCTACGGCGAGGCGGCGGAGCGGGTGCTGGCGGCCTTCCCGGAGGCGCGCGTGCGCGAGGTCGAGGCGGGCTGGGAGGAGCGCTGGCGGGCGTTCCACCGCCCCGTGCGAGTCGGGCCGCTCTGGGTGGGGCCGCCGTGGGAGCGCGCGCCCCGCGGCGCGGTTGCGGTCGTCGTCGACCCCGGCCGGGCGTTCGGGACGGGCGCGCACGCGACGACGCGACTCTGCCTCGAGCTCCTGCTCGGCCTGCCGCGCGGGAGCGTGCTCGACGTCGGCTGCGGCTCCGGCGTCCTCGCGATCGCGGCGGCCAGGCTCGGCCACGCGCCGGTCGTCGCGCTCGACCACGACCGGGCTGCCGTCGCCGCAGCGCGGGCGAACGCGGCCGCGAACGGCGCGCCCGTCGACGTGCGGCGCGCCGACGCGCTGGCCGAGCCGCTGCCGCCGGCCGACCTCGCGCTCGCGAACATCGCCCTCGAGTCGGTGCTCGCCCTCGCCCCGCGGCTCGACGTCGCGCGGCTCGTGACCGCCGGCTACCTCGCCTCCGACGAGCCGGCGCCGGCGGGCTTCCGCAGGCTCGAGCGGCGCGAGCGTGAGGGCTGGGCCGCCGACCTGTTCGAACGTCGCTGATTCGGCACGCTTCCGTCTCAGTCGCGTTCCGCCTGCGCAGGTAGCGTCTCGGATGGGGACGCGCCGCCCCCCTGAGGGGGATGCGGGCGCCGGCCCCGCTGCCCGCGTGCCCGCGCGGCAGTACGATCCCGCGCGATGACGCGCTTCAGCGTCGAGTTCCTCGGGTGCAAGGTCTCGCACGTCGACGCCCACGAGATCCGCGAGCGCCTGCTCGCGGACGGGCACGAGGCGGTCGCGACCGGCGCGCCGGCCGACGTCGCCGTGGTCAGCACCTGCTGCGTGACGAACGAGGCGCTCGCGAAGAGCCGCAAGGCGGCCGCGCGCGCCGCGCGCCGCCACCGGCGCGTCTACGTCACCGGCTGCGGGGCCAACCTCGCCGGCGACGGGCTCGGCGGGCTGCCGCCGAACGTGACCGTGGTGCGGCGGCGGGCCGAGGAGACGCCGGCGTTCGTCGCGGGCGACGTGGGCGCGCTCGGCTGCGTCGCCGCCGACGCGCGCCTCGACCGCGTCCGCGCGTTCGTGAAGATCCAGGACGGCTGCTCGTTCTCGTGCGCGTTCTGCGTCATCCCGCTCGTGCGCGGCGCCTCGCGCAGCCGGAGCGCCGACGCGGTGCTCCGCGAGATCCGCCGCCGGGTCGAGCAGGGCCACCGCGAGGTCGTCCTGACGGGGATCAACCTCGGCTGCTTCCGCGACCGCGCCGCCGGCTACGACCTGCCGCGGCTCGTCCGCGAGGCGGGGGCGACGCCGGGCCTCGCGCGCCTGCGGCTCTCATCGATCGAGGTCAACCACCTCACGCCCGCGCTCGTCGCCGCGCTCCGCGAGACCGAGGCCGTCGGCCGGCACCTGCACGTCCCGCTCCAGTCGGGCGACGACGCCGTCCTCCGGGCGATGCGGCGCCGCTACACGGCGGCCGCCTACCTCCGCAAGGTCGAGCCGCTCGCGGCGGAGTTCAACCTGACGAGCGACGTGATCGTCGGCTTCCCCGACGAGGACGAGCGCGCCTTCGCGCGCACGCTCGCGACGGTCGAGCGCGCCGGGCTCTCGCGCGTGCACGTCTTCCCGTACTCGCCGCGGCCCGGCACCGCGACCGCCGCCGACGACCGCGTCGCCCCGGCCGCGAAGAGGGAGCGGGCCGCGCGCCTGCGCGCGCTCTCGCGCGAGCTGGAGCGCCGGCGCTGGCGGACGAAGCTCGGCCGTCCCGACGTCGTCCTCGTCGACCGGCCGGGCCGCGGCTACGGCGGCGACTACACCCCGTTCCTCGTCGACGCGCCGGTCGGCGAGCTCGTGCCGGTCCGGGCGCGCGCGATCTCCGAGGAGGGCATCGTTGCCGTCGCCGCGTGAGGACTGCCTCTTCTGCTCGCTCGTCCGCGAGGGCGAGCACGTGCGGAAGGCGGACGGCTTCGTCGCGATCGCGGACATCAACCCGAAGGCGCCGGTGCACCTGCTCGTGCTCCCCGAGCGCCATGTCGATACCTTTCGGGAGATCGGCGAGTTCCCGGCGGAGGAGGCGAAGCGGATGCTCGAGTTCGTCGCGGACACCGCGCGCGCCGCGGGCCTCGCCGACTACCGCGTCGAGGTCAACGTCGGGCCGAGCGCGGGGCAGACGGTCTTCCACCTCCACTGGCACGTGCTCGGAAGGCCCTCGGGCGGCGGCGGGGACGGGAGCGGCCGGTGAGCCTCGTCGAGCGGCTCGAGGGGGAGGTGAAGGAGGCGATGCTCGCCCGCGACGCGGCGCGCCGCGACGCCCTGCGCCTGATCCTGAACAGCCTGCGCGCGGCGGAGAAGGACCTGCAGCGCCCCCTCTCGGAGGAGGAGGAGCTCCAGGTGCTCCAGCGCGAGCGCAAGCGCCGCAACGAGGCGGCCGAGGCGTTCCGCTCGGGCGGCCGCGAGGAGCAGGCGAGGAAGGAGGAGGCCGAGCTCGCGGTGCTCGAGGAGTTCATGCCCGCGCCGCTCAGCGAGGAGGAGCTCGAGCAGATCGTCGACGACGCGATCGCCGAGACCGGCGCCACGAGCCTGCGCGACATGGGCCGGGTGATGGCGGACGTGATGCCGCAGGTCGCCGGGCGCGCGGACGGCTCGGCGGTCGGCCAGATCGTCCGCGAGAAGCTCGCCTAGGCCCGGCGGCGGGAGCGCGCGGCGAGCGCCGCCGCGGCGGGCAGGGCGAGCACGGCCGAGGCGGCGGAGAAGGGGAGCCACGCCCCGTGGCTCAGCGCCGCGCTCGCGACCGCCGCGCCGGCGGCGGTGCCGGCCGCCTCCGCGGTCGTCATCCATGCGAGCGCCTCGGCGCCGCTCCCGGGGGCGGCGGCGTCGAGCGTCTCGAAGAGGGACACCATCGCGGGCCCGAACGCCGCTCCGGCGACGACGAGCGCCGCGGCGAGCGTCGCCGGGCCGCGCGCGAGCGCCGCCGGCGCGAGCAGGAGGCCGACCGCGAGCACGCAGGCGAGGTAGCGGCGGAGGACCGGTCCGTGCCAGGCGCGGCCGCCGTACCAGAGCGCGCCGGCGACGCTGCCGAACGAGAACGCCGCGAGCAGCGGGCCGGCGAGCGAGCCCGCGTCCCAGCGCGCCGCGAGCGCCGGCACGGCCACCTGGACGAGTCCGAGCGCCGCCCCGAGCGCGAGCGAGACCGCGAGCAGGCCCTGCAGCGCGCGGCTGCGCGCGAGCGCCGGCATCGGCCGCGGGACGGCGGGCGCGGCGGCGGCGGGCGTGCGCGGGACGGAGAGCGGGGCGGCGACGAGCGCCGCGGCGGCGGCGACGAGCGGGGAGCTCCACGGCGAGAGGAGCACGAGGCCGCCCGCCAGCGCCGGCCCCGCGACCAGTCCGACGTCGGCGAGGAGCGAGGTGATCGCGTAGCCCGGCCGCACGAACGCCGTCTCGACGACGAGCGGCCAGGCCGCGCGCGCCGACGCGATGAGCGGCGGCGCGCTCAGCCCCGTCGCCGCGGCGAGCGCGAGCTGGAGCGCCGCGGGCGCGCCGCCCGCCGCGGCCGCGTCGAGCGCGACGAGCGCGGCGGCGAAGCCGGCGGCGAGCACGGACAGCCAGCGCCGCCCGCGGCGGTCGACGAGCCGGCCCCGGAACGGCGCCGACGCCCCGGCCCCGACCGAGAAGAGCGCGACCGCGAAGCCGCCGTCGCGGAACGAGCCGGTCGAGCGCTGCACCGTGAGGAGGACGGTCAGCGAGAGCATGCCGAAGGAGAGGCAGGCGGCGGTCAGGGCGTAGATCAGGCGACGCGCGGCCGGGAGCCGCACGAGCGCCGCGTACGTCTCCACGGCGGGGGTCCTTTCGTCGAGGGTCGCCGCCGCGGGACGCGGGGCGACCGCCACAAGGTACGCGACCTACACTGGGTGCGTGCAGGAGGTTCTCGACGTCTCGAACGCGGTCGCGGCGGAGCTCGCGGGGATGTCCGACGGCGTGCTCGACACGCTGCGCGAGCGCCTCGGCTGCACGATCCGCCTGCGCGGGAACCGCCTGACGCTCGAGGGCGCGGACCGCAACGTCGAGGAGGCGCGCGAGGTGATCGACGAGCTCGTCGTGCTCGTCGAGGGCGGCCACCAGATCGGGTCGCACACGGTCGACGCCGTGCTCGGGGCCCTCGAGGCGGAGCAGGACGTCCGCGACGTGTTCGAGGACGTCGTCTGGCGCCATCGGGGAAAGCAGATCGCGCCGAAGACGGTGACCCAGAAGGCGTACGTCGACGCGATCCGCCGCTGCACGGTGACGTTCGGGATCGGTCCGGCGGGGACGGGGAAGACGTACCTCGCGATGGCGCTCGCCGTGGCCGCCCTCACCGAGCGCCAGGTCGCGCGGATCATCCTCACGCGTCCCGCGGTCGAGGCGGGCGAGCGGCTCGGCTTCCTGCCCGGCGACATGCTCGCGAAGGTCGACCCGTACCTGCGCCCGCTCTTCGACGCGCTCTACGACATGCTCGACCCGGAGCGCGCGAACACGTACATGGAGCGGGGCACGATCGAGGTCGCCCCGCTCGCGTTCATGCGCGGGCGGACGCTGAACGACAGCTTCATCATCCTCGACGAGGCCCAGAACACCTCGCCCGAGCAGATGCAGATGTTCCTGACGCGGCTCGGCTTCGGGTCGAAGGTCGTCGTCACCGGCGACGTCACCCAGGTCGACCTGCCGCGCGACCAGGCCTCCGGGCTGATCCAGGTGCAGGAGATCCTGGCCGGGATCGACGGGATCGCCTTCGTCCACTTCGGGCACCAGGACGTCGTGCGGCACAAGCTCGTCCAGCGCATCGTCGAGGCCTATCGGGAGCACGCGGAGGAGACCGGGACCGAGCGGCGGAAGTAGTGGTCTCCGTGGAGGTCGCGAACCGGAGCGGAGTCGAGGTCGACGAGGTCGCCGCCGTCGAGCTCGCCTGCCGCGTGCTGCGCGGCGAGGGCGTCGGGGACGGCGAGCTCGGGCTGGCGTTCGTGGGGCCGGACGAGATCCGCCGGCTCAAGCGCGACCACCTCGGGATCGACGAGGAGACCGACGTGCTCGCGTTCCCGATCGACGGCCGCGACGAGCTGCCGGAGGGCGTGCCGCGGGCGCTCGGCGACGTCGTCCTCTGCCCGCAGGCCGTCGGCGAGGCGTGGCGGGCGCCGCTCGCCCACGGCGTGCTGCACCTGCTCGGCTACGAGCACGGGGAGGAGATGGAGGCGAGGGAGGCGCTCTACGCGTGAACGCCCGCCGGCCGCCGACGATCTTCGACTCGTTCAACTACGCGTTCGAGGGCCTCATCCACGTGCTGCGTACGCAGCGCAACATGCGTGTCCACTTCGCCGTCGCCGTCGCCGTGCTCGTCGTCGCGCTCGTCGTCGGCGTCTCCAAGATCGAGCTGATCGCGCTCCTGCTCGCGATCACGTTCGTCCTCGTCGCCGAGATGGTCAACACGGCCATCGAGGGCGCCATCGACGTGGCGACGACGGCGTTCGACCCGATGGCGAAGCTCGCGAAGGACATCGCCGCGGGCGCGGTGCTGCTCGCGTCCGTGAACGCGGTCGCGGTCGGCTACCTCGTCTTCTCCGGGAAGGTCGCCGACCGCTCGGCGCGCCTGCTCGACCGCGTGCGTGACGCGCCGGCCGAGCTCACGATCGTCGCGCTCGCGGTGACGGTGATCGTGGTGATCTCGCTGAAGGCCTGGACGGGCAGCGGGACGCCGCTCCGCGGCGGGCTGCCCTCCGGTCACGCGGCGCTCGCGTTCGCCGCGTGGATCGCGGCGACGTACGTCGCCGGCCGTCACCACCGCTTCCTCGTGTCGACGATCGCGCTCGTGATGGCGCTGCTCGTCGCGCAGACCCGGGTCGAGTCCGGCGTCCACTCCTCCGCCGAGGTCGCGCTCGGCGGCCTGCTCGGCGCGCTCACGACGCTCGTCCTCTTCCAGCTCGCGGGATGAGCGGCCGCGACCTCGTCGAGAAGGCGGAGGCCGCCGCGGCGCGGGCCTACGCGCCCTACTCGAGCTACCTCGTCGGCGCGGTCGTGCGCGCGCGCGACGGGCGCGAGTTCACGGGCGTCAACGTCGAGAACGCCGCCTACCCGCTCGGCGTGTGCGCCGAGAAGGGCGCGATCGCCGCCGCGGTCGCCGCCGGCTGCCGGCCGGGCGACCTCGAGGCGATCGGGATCACGGCCTCGCCGTGCGGCGGCTGCCGCCAGTGGCTCCACGAGTTCCGGGTCGGCGCGGTCAGCTACCGCGGCGCCGACGGGGAGATCCGCACGGCGACGCCCGCGGAGCTCCTCCCGGACACCTGGGACCTCGCGTGAGGTCGGGCTTCGTCGCCGTCGCCGGCCGCCCGAACGTCGGCAAGTCCACGCTCGTGAACGCGCTCGCGGGCGCGAAGGTCGCGATCGTCTCGCGCGTGCCGCACACGACGCGGCACCGGATCCGCGGCGTGTGGACAGGCGACGGCGCGCAGCTCGTGCTCGTCGACCTGCCCGGCTGGCAGCGGCCGATCGACCCGCTCACCGAGAGGATGCAGGGGCGGGTCGAGGAGGCGATCGCGGACGACCTCGACGCGGTGCTGCTCGTCGTCAGCGCGCGCGAGCGGATCGGCGCGGGCGATCGCTACGTGGCGCGTCGCGTCTTCTCGCTCGGGGTGCCCGTCGTGGTCGTGGTGAACAAGGTCGACAGGCTGAAGCCCGCGCACATCGCGACGCAGATGAAGACGGCCGCTGCGCTCGGCGACTTCCACGCCCTCCATCCGGTCAGCGCGAAGACCGGGGACGGGATCGGCGAGCTGCGCGACGACCTCGTCTCGCTGCTCCCGGAGGGGCCCCTGTACTTCCCGCCCGGCGAGGTCACCGACCTCTCGCTCGAGGCGCGGATCGCCGAGCTCGTGCGCGAGCAGGCGCTGCGGCTCACGAAGGAGGAGGTGCCGCACGCGCTCACCGCGCAGGTGGTGGAGATCGGCGGGGCCCGCGTGCACGTGCGCCTCTACACCGAGACCGAGAGCCAGAAGCAGATCCTGATCGGGAAGGGCGGGCGGATGGTGCGCGAGATCGGCCGCACGGCGCGCCCCGCGGTCGAGGAGCTCCTCGGCAGGCGGGTCTACCTCGAGCTGCAGGTGAAGACGGCGCCCCGCTGGCGCCGCGACCGGGCGATGCTCGAACGCCTCGGCCTCTAGCGCGTCGCGGCGGCGCGCAACAATCCGGGGTCAGACCCTCGACCGTTGCGCCCGTTCGACGGCTCGGCCCGGGCTCGAGCGCGTCGCGGCGGCGCGCAACAAACCGGGGTCTGACCCTCGATCGTTGCGCCCGTTCGACGGCCCGGCCCTCGACCGTTCGGCTCGGGGCTCGAGCGCGTCGCGGCGGCGCGCAACAAACCGGGGTCTGACCCTCGATCGTTGCGGGGTCTGACCCTCTGCCGTTGCGCTCGTTCCACGGCTCGGCCCGTGCTCGGCAGACGCGAGCGTCGACCCCGACGTGTCGGGTCAGGGCGAGACGCGGGCGCCGGCGAGGGCGGTGGCGCACGCGTCGGCGGGCTGCGGGCCGATCTTCGGGATCGCGGCGAAGAGGAGCTCGCGCAGACGCTCGCCCGTCTCGGCGAAGACGCGCATCACGGTCTCGCCGCTCACGGGCTCGGCGCCCTCGACGCCGACGTCGTGGTCGGTGACCGTCGACACGTTCGCGTAGCAGAGCTCGAGCTCGCGCGCGAGCACGCACTCCGGGTAGGCGGTCATGTTGACCACGTCCCAGCCCATGGACTGGAACCAGCGCGACTCCGCGCGCGTCGAGAAGCGCGGCCCCTGGACGACGACGACCGTGCCGCCGTCCTGCACCGGGATGCCGAGCTCGCGCGCCGTCTCGACGAGGACGCGCCGCAGGTCGGCGCAGTACGGGTCGGCGGCCGACACGTGCACGGTCTCCGGCCCCGGGTAGAACGTGTCCCCGCGGCCCCACGTGCGGTCGACGAACTGGTCGCAGACGACGAAGGCGCCCAGCTCGAGGTCGGTCCGGAGGGCGCCGGAGGCGCACGGCCCGATCAGCCGCCGCACGCCGAGCTCGCGCATCGCCCACACGTTCGCCCGGTACGGCACGGCCGCCGGCGGCAGCTCGTGCCGCCGCCCGTGGCGGGGCAGGAACGCGACGCGCCGGCCGCCGACCTCGCCGATCACGACCGGAGCGGACGGCCTGCCGTAGGGCGTCTCGACCTCCACCTCCTCGAGCACGTCCACGAACGAGTAGAAGCCGGAGCCGCCGAAGACGCCGATCTCGGCGCGCGCTTCCCCCGCGCCGCTCATGCGCCGCGCACCCCGAAGCTCGAGGCGCCGGGGACGCGTGCCGCGCCCGCGGGCCGGCCCTCGACCGCAGCCCCGAAGCCCGGGCGGGCGCGCTCGAGCAGGAGCCGCCGCGCAGGGAGCGCGCGGCTCGGCCTGCGCGTGGAGAGCTTCGCCTCTGCCTGCGCTCGCGCCATCGTGCGCGGCAGAGCGTAGACCGCACCGCCCGGTCTAGACTCGAGGTCATGGCCCAGGCTCCGGCCCTCCCGACCGGGTTCGAGCTTCCGCTCGAGCGGCGGCTGCCGCGGATCGGCGCCGTCGACCAGGTTGCGGTCGAGGCGCGTGCCGCGGAGCTCGCCAAGCGCAGCATCAAGCGCGAGTCGAAGCTGTGGGCGCTGGAGCTCGCGGTCCGCTGCATCGACCTGACGACGCTCGAGGGGCAGGACACGCCGGGGAAGGTGGCGGCGCTCTGCTCGAAGGCGCTCCGCCCGGACCCCGCCGACGCGGCCGTGCCGTCGGTCGCGGCCGTCTGCGTCTACCCGAACCTCGTGCCGGCCGCGCGCGAGCGGCTCGCCGGGACGGCGGTGAGGGTGGCCTCGGTCGCGACGTCGTTCCCGTCCGGCCAGAGCCCGCTCGACGTGAAGGTGCGCGAGGTCGAGGACGTCGTCGCGCTGGGCGCGGACGAGGTCGACATGGTGATCGACCGGGGCGCCTTCCTCTCCGGGCGCTACGCGCAGGTCTACGACGAGATCCGGCGCGTGAAGGAGGCGTGCGGCGACGCGCACCTCAAGGTCATCCTCGAGGTCGCGGAGCTCGGCACCTACGACAACGTCCGCCGCGCGTCGCTGCTCGCGATCGCCGCCGGGGCCGACTTCGTCAAGACCTCGACGGGCAAGCTCCCGGGCGCGGCGACCCTGCCCGTCCACCTCGTCATGCTCGAGGCGATCCGCGACGTGTACGAGGAGACCGGCCGCCGCGTCGGGATGAAGCCAGCCGGCGGGATCCGCACCTCGAAGAACGCGATCCAGTACCTCGTCCAGGTGCACGAGACGCTCGGGCCCGACTGGCTCACCCCCGACCTCTACCGGATCGGCGCGTCGTCGCTCCTGAACGACATCCTGATGCAGATCCGCAAGGAGAAGACCGGCGCCTACCAATCGAAGGACTACTTCACCAACGACTGAGAGGACGCACCCGTGAGCGAGCTCTCGAAGCGGGGCGGGCGCGCGCCGGTCCCGGCCGGCTGGACGTACGCCCCCGCCCCCGAGTCGCGCGAGCTTCTCCGGCTGGAGGAGCGCTACGGCCTCTACGTCGGCGGCGAGTGGCTCGAGCCCGCCGAGAGCTACACGACGATCTCGCCCGCGACCGAGGAGCCGCTCGCGCAGGTCGGGCAGGCGGGCCCGGCGGAGGTCGAGCACGCGGTCGCCGCCGCCCGCGCCGCCTTCGACGACGGCTGGTCCTCGCTCCCCGGCAGCGAGCGCGCGAAGTACCTGTTCCGGATCGCGCGAATCCTGCAGGAGCGCTCGCGCGAGTTCGCGGTGCTCGAGTCGCTGAACGGCGGCAAGCCGATCAAGGAGTCGCGGGACGTCGACCTGCCGCTCGCCGCCGCGCACTTCTTCTACTACGCGGGCTGGGCCGACAAGCTCGAGTACGCGTTCCCGAACCGCAGGCCGAGGCCGCTGGGCGTGGCCGGCCAGATCATCCCGTGGAACTTCCCGCTGCTGATGCTCGCCTGGAAGGTCGCGCCCGCGCTCGCCGCCGGGAACACCGTCGTGCTGAAGCCGGCCGAGACGACGCCGCTCTCGGCGCTCCTCTTCTGCGACGTCCTCCGGCAGGCGGAGCTGCCGCCGGGCGTGGTCAACATCGTCACCGGCGACGGCAGCACCGGCGCCGCGCTCGTCGACGCCGGCGTCGACAAGATCGCGTTCACCGGCTCGACCGAGGTCGGCAAGGCGATCCAGCGCCGGCTCGCCGGCTCCGGCAAGAAGCTGACGCTCGAGCTCGGCGGCAAGGCCGCGAACATCGTCTTCGACGACGCGGCGCTCGACCAGGCGGTCGAGGGGATCGTGAACGGCATCTACTTCAACCAGGGCCACGTCTGCTGCGCGGGCTCGCGCCTGTTCGTGCAGGAGTCGATCGCAGGTCCCGTCGTCGAGAAGCTCAAGCGGCGGATGGCGACCCTCCGCGTCGGCGACCCGCTCGACAAGAACACGGACGTGGGCGCGATCAACTCGCGCGCCCAGCTGGAGAAGATCGAGGAGCTCGTGGCGTCGGGGCGCGAGGAGGGCGCGGAGGTCTACCAGCCGCCCTGCCGGCTGCCGGAGAAGGGCTACTGGTTCGCGCCGACCGTGTTCACGAACGTCGCCCAGAGCTACCGGATCGCCCAGGAGGAGATCTTCGGCCCGGTCCTGTCGGTGCTCACGTTCCGCACGCCCGACGAGGCGGTCGAGAAGGCGAACAACACGCCGTACGGGCTCTCCGCCGGCGTCTGGACGGAGAAGGGCTCGCGGATCCTCTGGATGGCGGAGCGGCTCCGCGCCGGCGTCGTCTGGGCGAACACCTACAACCGCTTCGACCCGGCGAGCCCCTTCGGCGGCTACAAGGAGTCTGGTTTCGGCCGCGAGGGCGGCCTGCACGGCCTCGAGCCGTACCTCGCCTTCGAGTGATCCGGCTGCGGCGCGCCACGGTCGCGGACGCGGAGGCGCTCGCCGCGATCGACCGGGCCACCTGGACGTCCGCCACGAGCCCGGCGCCGCCGCCGCCCGAGCTCGACCGCCGCGTCTTCGAGGAGAGGGTCGACCTCCGCGACGTCTCGGTCGCCGTCGTGGACGGCCGCGTCGCCGGGTACGTCAGGCTCACGCGGGCGACGCCCCTCCCGGCGAGCGACCACGTGCTGGCGATCAACGGGCTCGCCGTCGACCCCGCCTTCCAGCGCCGCGGCGTCGGCCGCGCCCTCGTCGAGGGGGCGATCGCGGAGGCGCGAGCCCGCGGCGCGCGCCGGCTCACGCTGCGCGTGCTCGGCCACAACGAGCCCGCCCGGCGCCTCTACGAGCGGGCCGGCTTCGTGGTCGAGGGCGTGCTCCGCGGCGAGTTCGTGCTCGACGGCCGCGAGGTCGACGACGTGCTGATGGCGCTGGACCTCGCCGCGGGCCTATCCTGACGACGTGGGGCGCCTCCCGGTCAAGAAGACGTACAAGCTCTTCGTCGGTGGCGCCTTCCCGCGCTCGGAGTCGGGGCGCACGTACGAGGCGCAGGGCCAGAACGTCGCGCGCGCCTCGCGCAAGGACCTCCGCGACGCCGTCGTGGCGGCGCGCGCGGCGCAGCCGAGGTGGGCGGGGACGACCGCCTACAACCGCGGCCAGGTGCTCTACCGCATCGCCGAGATGATGGAGGCGCGGCTCGACGAGTTCGCGCAGCTCGCGACGGGGCGCGAGGAGGCCGAGCGCGCGGTCGACCGCTGGGTCTGGTACGCGGGCTTCGCGGACAAGCTCGCGCAGGCGCTCGGCTCGGCGAACGCGGTCGCGGGCCCGTACTTCAACTTCACCGTGCCCGAGCCGACGGGCGTGGTCGGGATCGTCGCGCCCGACGAGCCGCCGCTCCTCGGCCTCGTCTCGCGCGTCGCGCCGGCCCTCGTCGGCGGGAACGCCGTCGTCGCGCTCGCCTCGGAGGCGAGGCCGCTCGCGGCGATCGAGCTCGCCGAGGCGCTCGCGACGAGCGACGTGCCGGCGGGCGCCGTCAACCTGCTCACCGGCCGCCGGGCCGAGCTCGCCCCGTGGCTGGCCTCGCACATGGACGTGAACGCGATCGACGTCACGGGCGCCGACGGCCTCCGGCCCGAGCTCGAGCGCGCCGCCGCCGAGAACGTGAAGCGCGTGGTCGCGGGCTCGCCGGACGCGCAGAGCCTGTACGAGATCTCGGCCTTCCTCGAGCTGAAGACGGTCTGGCACCCGATCGGGGTGTAGCGGGCCGTTGCGGGTCGAGATCCTCGGCTCGGGCGGCGCCGTCACGATCCCGCGGCCGGGCTGCGGCTGCCGGGTCTGCGCCGAGGCGCGGGAGAAGGGGGCGCCGTACGCGCGCACCGGCCCGAGCGTGTTCGTGCACGGCCCCGACGTCCTGATCGACACCCCCGAGGAGTCGAAGCTCCAGCTCAACCGCTCGCGGGTGACGCGCATCGCCGCCGGCCTCTACTCCCACTGGCACCCCGACCACACGGCCGGGAGACGGGTGTGGGAGGCGCGCAACTTCGACTTCCGCTCCTTCCCGCCGCGCTTCGAGACGACGCCGCTCTACGTGCCCGAGCGCGTGTGGGCCGACTTCGAGCGGCACTACGGGCTCGCCGACCAGTTCCGCTTCCTCGAGCGGCAGGGAACGGTCTCGATCCGCCTGCTCGCCGAGGAGGAGCCGTTCGAGCTCGGCGGCACGCGGATCACGCCGATCCCGCTCGACGCGGAGAACGCGCACGCGTTCCTGTTCGAGACGGACGGCAAGCGGGTGCTCGTCGCGATGGACGAGACGCACGGCTGGACCCCGCCCGACCTCGGCCCGCTCGACCTCGCCGTGCTGCCGGTCGGCGTGTTCGAGCGCCACCCGTTCACGGGCGAGCGCCTCATCCCTGAGGAGTTCTGCCGGCCGCCGGTGCGGAAGACGCGCTACGCGACCGCGCTCGAGCAGCTCCGCGCGCTCGCCCCGCGCCGCGGCGTGCTCTCGCACGTCGAGGAGATGGACCGCGTCTCGCACGACGAGCTCGTGCGCCTCGGGGCCGCCGACGGGTGGGAGCCCGCCTACGACGGCCTCGTCCTCCAGGTCTAGCGACGCCCGTCGGCTACGATCAGCCGGGCAGGTGCCAGGGTCACGACGTCTGAGCCAGCGCATCTCCGAGGGGGACGGGATCGCGATCATCGCGCGCGTCGACGACATCGCGTCCGCCCGCGCGGCCGAGGAGCAGGGCGCGAAGGCGCTCGCCGTCGAGCACGCGGTCGCCGGGCTGCGCGAGTCGACGCGGCTGCCGCTCCTCTGGCTCGGCCCGGGCCGGCCGGTGGACGCCGACGCGGTCGCGGTGAGGCCGGGCGCGCCGCACGCGGCCGAGCTCGAGACGGTGCTCGCGGTGCGGGACGAGGACGAGCTCGAGGCCGCGCTCGAGGAGCACGACCCCGAGATCCTCCTGCTCGCGGCCGCCCGCGAGGACGGCGACGGGGCCGACCCGCTCGAGTCGGTGCTCGAGCTCCTGCCGGACGTGCCGGCCGGCAAGCTCGCGATCGCCGAGGTCGACGTCGAGACGCGCGACGAGGTGGTGGCGCTCGAGCGCGCGGGCTTCGACGCCGTGCTCGCCCCGGCAGGCCGGATCGACGGCCTCGTCGGGGCGGCCCCGCCCGACGTCTGAGCGGCGCCGCGGGTCACTTCAAAAAGTGTAGTATCGGCGCCTCCCGACGAAGGAGGTGCCATCGTGGCGCACCGGGACGAGATCCTCGCGGCGAACGAGCGCTACGCCGCCGGGTTCGCGAAGGGGGACCTGCCGATGCCGCCGGGGCGACGGTTCGCGGTCGTCACGTGCATGGACGCCCGCCTCGACCCCGCGAGGTACCTGGGGCTCGAGGAGGGGGACGCGCACGTGATCCGGAACGCCGGCGGGCTCGCCACCGACGACGCGATCCGCTCGCTCGTCATCTCCCACTGGCTGCTCGGGACGGAGGAGGCGTTCGTGATCGCGCACACCGACTGCGGGATGCTGACCTTCACCGACGAGGGCCTGCGGGAGAAGCTGGCCGAGGAGGCCGGGGCGGACGCCTCGGGGGTCGACTTCCACGCGTTCTCCGACGTCGAGGGGAGCGTGCGGTCGAGCCTCCGCCGGATCGCCGAGTCGCCGCTCGTGCCGGACTCCTTCGCCGCCTCCGGCTTCGTCTACGACGTGCGAACCGGGCGGCTGAACGAGGTGCGCTGACCCGGAGCCCGCCCCGGCCGGGCGGGAGCGCTGCGTCTACCATGGGCGCGTGAGGGCGATCGCAGGGCTGGCCGGCGCCGCGGCGGCGCTCGCGCTGCTCGGCGCGGGCTGCGGCGGGAGCGGCGCCGCGGCGTCGCGGACCGCCGCGGACGCCCGCGCGCCGGCCCCGCCGCGGTGCGCCCACCCGCGCGGCTGGCAGCGGCTCGCCGACCGGATCGCCGCGCCCGTCTACTGCCCCGGCTGGCTCCCGGATCCGCTCACCTCCGAGATCGGCGGGCGCTGGAACAACATCGACTCCGTCGACCCCGACCGCAGCTACCTCGAGAGCTTCGTCTGGCAGGAGACCGGCCCGGGCGCCGCGGGCGGCGAGCTGCACGTGAACCTGCGCGGGTACCCGGGACGGACGGCGATCCCGACCTGCCCGACCGGCGCCGGCGAGAGCGACCCGAAGCCGTGCTTCGACGACGCGCGCGGGCACGTGGTCGCGAACGGGATCAGGGCGACGCTGTACACGGTCAACCAGGGCGCCGACCAGTGGCACTACCTGCTGGCCTGGCGCCACCGCGGCTCCCTCTACACGCTCTCCGAGCACCTCGCGCCCCCGCTCGACGGCCGCAAGCTCGTCCGCTACCTCCGCCGCGAGCTGAGCTCGCTCGTGCTGATCGAGCCCTCGCGCTCGACGTGAGCCTCACCCGCCGCCGCTTCCTCGCCGGCGGCGCCGCGACCGCCCTCGGCGCGGCCGGCGTCTACGAGCTCGTCGACCGCCTCGCCGGCTCCGCGCCGGAGCGGCCGGCCGGCCGGCCGAGGCCCGAGCAGCACCTGCTCGACGGCGTCCGCGTCGTCCGCCAGGACGGGGTGGCGGTGCTCGTGCCGCCGCTCCACCACGAGGTCGTGACCGCGCGCGTCGCCGTCGACCGCGCCGACCTGCGCGACGCGCAGGCGGCGCTCGAGCGGGTGCTGCGCGGGCTCGACGACGAGTACGAGCCCACGCCGGCCGGGCTCGGCGTGACCGTGGCCTGGGGCAGGCCGTACTTCGAGCGCCTCGTCCCCTCGGCGTCGGCGCGCCTGCTCCCGCGCGACCGCCGGGCGGACCTGCCCGCGCTCCTCGACGCCCGCCGCTTCCCGAGCGACCCCGAGGACACCGTGCTCGAGGCGAACGACGCGGCGATCCTGCTCCGCAGCGACGTGCGCGACCACGTCGACGACGCGGTCGACCGGCTCCGCCGCAGCGGCGTGCTGCACGTGACGAGCCTGCGCCGCGGCTTCGCGGGCGGCGGCTTCGAGGGCGGCGTGTCGCTGCCGAAGCGGATGGCGCTCGCCGCCGGCGTCGGCGGCGCCGACCTGATCCCGGACAGCTCCGAGCTCTTCCTCGGCTTCACCTCGACGCAGGCCGCGGGGATGGGGCCGGGCCGGATCGCGAACTTCGAGACCCTCGGCCTCGTCGACCTGCGCGGGAGCGACTACTTCGTGCACGGCACGCACCTCCACCTCTCGCACGTCGCCGAGGACCTCGAGGCGTGGTACGTGAACTTCGACTTCGACGAGCGCGTCGCGACGGCGTTCCGGCCCGACCTGCGCGTGAAGCCGAACGCGCAGACCGTCGCGCAGGGGCCCGAGCAGGCTCAGACGGCGGCCGACGTCGTGCGCGACTTCCGGCGCACCGGGCGGATCGGGCACAGCGCGTCGATCCAGCCCACCTCCCGCCTCGCGGCGGACGTGACCGGCCCGGACGGGACGACCTACCGGAAGGGCTCGGCGATCCCGATCCGCGCCGACTTCAACACGCTCGACAACCCGTTCGCCTTCTCCGACCGCCCCGAGGAGCTCCAGCCGGGCCCCGCCGCGGGCCTCCACTTCCTCGTCTTCAACCCGACGAGCGACGACTTCCACCGCAACCGGCTCGCCATGGACGGCGTTCTCCCGGACGTGAAGCTGCCGCTCCCGCCGCGCGACCGCAACCAGGGCTTCAACGCCGTCCTGCGCACGACGCACCGCCAGAACTTCCTCGTGCCGCCCAGGCGGCACCGCAGCTTCCCGCTCGCGGAGGTCGAGTAGTGCACCTGGCGGAGGAGATCGTCCTCGGCGCCTTCGTGCTCCTGCTCGCGGTCTTCCTCGCCGCCCTGTTTCTGTGGGCGGCGCGCAAGGACGGGGAGGAGGACCTCGCCGTCCAGCGGCGCCTCGGCATCCGCCGCCGCACCCGCCTCGGCCGCTGAGCGTCCCTCCCGAGGTGTGGCCGCCGCGCGCGCCCTCTGCGACCATGGGCGCGTGGGCACGACCGTGCTGATCGTCGACGACCACCCGAGCTTCCGGGCCAGCGCGCGCGCCCTGCTCGAGAGCGAGGGCTTCGAGGTGGTCGGCGAGGCCGCCGACGGCGCCGGCGGCCTCGCGCTCGCCGGCGAGCTGCGGCCGGACGTGGTGCTCCTCGACGTCCAGCTCCCCGACCTCGACGGCTTCGAGGTCGCGACGCGCCTGCGGGCGAACGGCTCGCCGCCCGCGGTCGTCCTCGTCTCGAGCCGCGACGCGGCCGACTACGGCGACCTCGTCTCCGGCTGCGGCGCCCGCGGCTTCGTGCCGAAGGGCGACCTCTCCGGGGCCGCGGTCCGCGCCCTGCTCGGGTGAGCCGGCCGGGCCTCCTCCTCGCCGTCGCGGTCGCCCTCGCCGAGGCGGCCGGCGCGACCGCGGTCGTGGCCACGAGCAACCACGAGCCGCACAAGGCGGCGACGATCGCGCTCGCGCTCACCGCCGGCGTCTCGTTCATCGGCAGCGGCCTCGTCGCGATCAGGCGCAGGCCCGCGAACCGCACCGGCCGCTACCTCGCCGCGGTGGGCTACCTGTGGCTCTTCGCCTCGCTCACGGACGCGAACAACGACGTCGTCTGGACGGCCGGGTCGATCCTCTCGAACCTCGCGTTCGTCCCGTTCGCCGCGCTCGTGCTCGCCTTCCCGAGCGGGCGGCTCGCGCCGCGGCCCGACCGGCTGCTCGTGCGGACGACCGCCGCGTTCGTCCTGACGGGGCCGCCGCTCCTGCTCCTCTTCGCCCGGCAGCCGGTCTCGTGCGGCTCGAGCTGCGGCGAGAGCGCGATCGTCGTCTACGCCTCCCACACGATCGACGCGGTCGTCGACGCGGCCTGCACCGCGGTGGTCGTCGGCCTCGTCGTCTGGGCGGTGGCGATCCTCGCCCGCCGCTGGCGGCGGGCGAGCGCCGCGCTCCGGCGCGTGCTCCTCCCGGTCTACCTGACGAGCGCCGCCGCGCTCGTCCTGCTCCTCGCGACGAACGTGCTCGCCGCCGTCTCGGCGGACGCCGCGAACGCGATCGGGCCGGCCTTCCTCGTCCTCTTCGGCGCGGTCCCGATCGCCTTCCTGCTCGGGATCCTGCGCAGCCGGCTCGCCCGGGGCTCGGTCGCGGGGCTCGCGCTCGCCGTCGGCCAGGGGGCGCCGCTCCGCGACGCGCTCGCCGCCGCGCTCGGCGACCCGTCGCTCGAGCTCGCGTACTTCGTCGAGGGCGGCCGGCGCCTCGTCGACCGCGAGGGCCGCGGCTTCGAGCTGCCGCCGCCGGGCTCCGGCCGCGCGGCCGCGATGGTCGAGACCGACGGCCGCCGCATCGGCGCGATCGTCCACGACGAGTCGCTCGCCGAGGAGCCCGAGCTCGTGGAGAGCGTCGCCGCGACCGTCGCCCTCGCGCTCGACAACGAGCGGCTCGAGGCGGAGCTGCGGGCGCAGTACGAGTTCCTGACGACGATGGTCGACACCGCGCCCAGCCTCCTCCTCTCGGTCGACGTCGAGGGCCGCATCCGGAACCTGAACCCGGCGACGGTCGAGGCGAGCGGCCACGCCGACGCCGAGGAGGTGAGCGGCCGCTTCTTCTGGGACGTCTTCATCGACGTGTCCGAGCGCGAGGCGATGATCGGCCGCTTCCGCGCCGCGGCGCCCGACTTCCCGCCCTCCGAGTACGAGAACGCCTTCACGAACGCCCGCGGCGAGCGGCGCGTGATCGCCTGGCGCAGCGCGCCGGTCGTCGACGAGGCCGGGCGGGTCGTCCGGATCGTCGCGGGCGGGCTCGACGTGACCGACCGCAAGCGCCAGGAGGAGGAGCTGCGCGCGTCGCGCACGCGCCTCGTCGCCGCCGGCGACGAGGCGCGGCGGCGGCTCGAGCGCAACCTCCACGACGGCGCCCAGCAGCGGCTCGTGTCGCTCTCGGTCGCGCTCCGGCTCGCGCAGGCGCGGCTCGCCGAGGACCCGGAGGGGGCGGGCGAGATGCTCGCCCAGGCGGGCGAGGAGCTCCGCCTCGCGCTCGAGGAGCTGCGCGAGCTCGCGCGCGGCATCCACCCGGCGGTGCTGTCCGACCGGGGGCTCGCCGCCGCGCTGCGGTCGCTCGCCGACCGGTCGCCGCTGCCGGTCGAGCTCGAGGCGCCGGCCCGGCGCCTGCCCGAGCCGATCGAGGCCGCCGCGTACTACGTCGTCTCCGAGGCGCTCGCGAACGTCGTCAAGCACGCCGGCGCCACCGGCGCCAGCGTCCGCGTCGCCGCCCCCGACGGCCGCGTCGTCGTCGAGGTCGCCGACGACGGCGTCGGCGGGGCCGACCCCGGCGGCGGCTCCGGGCTGCGCGGCCTCGCCGACCGCGTCGCCGTCCTCGACGGCCGCCTGGACGTCGAGAGCCCGCCCGGCGGCGGGACGCGCGTCGTCGCGGAGATCCCGCTCTCGTGACGCGCGTCGTGATCGCCGAGGACTCCGTCCTCCTGCGCGAGGGGATCGCGCGCCTGCTCGCGGACGCCGGGTTCGAGGTGGTCGGGCAGGCGGGCACCGCCGAGGAGCTGCTCCTGAAGGTCCGCTCGTACAGCCCGGACGTGGCGGTGGTGGACATCCGGATGCCGCCCACCCACACGGACGAGGGCCTGCGCGCGGCCCGCGAGATCCGCGAGCGCCATCCCGGCACCGCCGTGCTCGTGCTCTCGCAGTACGTCGAGCCGGAGTACGCCCTCGACCTGCTCGCCGACAGCGCCGAGGGGGTGGGCTACCTCCTGAAGGACCGCGTCGGCGACGTCGGCGAGTTCGCGGCCGCCGTCCGCCGGGTCGCGGAGGGCGGCTCCGCGCTCGACCCGGCGGTGGTCGCGCGGCTCGTCGGGAGGACCAGGCGCGACGACCCGCTCGACCGCCTCACCCCGCGCGAGCGGGAGGTGCTCGGGCTGATGGCGGAAGGGCGGTCGAACCAGGCGATCGGGGAGCGGCTCGTCGTCACCGAGCGCGCCGTCGAGAAGCACGTCACGAGCATCTTCGGCAAGCTCGGCCTCCCCGCCGACGCGGCCGACCACCGGCGCGTGCTGGCGGTGCTCGCGTACCTGCGCCGGTAGCGCCCTAGGATTGCTCCGTGGCGCACGTGCGGGAGCCGCCCGCCGAGCTCGAGCTGCTCGAGCGGGAGCACGAGGTGGCGGCGCTCGCGGCGCTGCTCGAGGGCGCGCGCGCCGGCGAGGGGCGGCTCGCGGTGATCGAGGGCACCGCCGGGATCGGGAAGACCCGCCTCCTCGAGGAGGCGCGGCGGGGGGCGCGCGGGAGCATGCGCGTGCTCTCGGCCCGGGGCGGCGAGCACGAGGGCGACTTCGCCTTCGGCGTCGTGCGGCAGCTGTTCGAGCCCCTGCTCGCGACCGCGCCCGCCGACCTGCGGGCGGAGCTCCTCTCGGGCGCGGCCGCGCTCGCCGAGCCGCTCTTCGACGCCGCGAGCCTCGCCGAGCGCGCGTCCGGCGACGGCGACGCCTCCTTCGCGACGCTCCACGGCCTCTACTGGCTCGCCGCGAACACCGCCTTCGCGGAGCCGACGGTGCTCGCGATCGACGACCTGCACTGGGCCGACGGGCCGTCGCTGCGCTGGCTCTGCTACCTCGCCCGCCGGCTCGAGGGGCTGCCGCTCCTCGTCGCCGTGGCGATGCGCCCGCCCGAGCAGGGCCGCGACCCGCGCCTGCTCACCGAGGTCCTGACCGACCCGGCGGCCGCGGCCGTGCGGCCGGGGCCGCTCGCCGCCGCGTCGATCGCGACCCTCGTCCGCCGGCGCTTCGGGGCGGAGCCCGACGAGGGCTTCTGCGCCGCCGTCGAGGCCGCGACGCGGGGCAACCCCCTCTTCGTCCTCGCGCTCCTCGACACGGTCGCCCGCGAGCGGATCGAGCCGCGCGCCGACCAGGCGCACGTCCTGCTCGAGCTCGGGCCGCGGGTCGTCGGGCGCGCGGTCTCGCTCCGGCTCGCACGCCTGCCGGCCGACGCGACCGCCCTGCTCGAGGCGGCGGCAGTCCTCGGCGACGGCACCGAGCTCCGGCACGTGGCCGCGCTGGCCGGGCTCGAGCACGCGGCGGCCGCGCGCGCGGCGCGGCAGCTCGTCCGCTCCGACCTCCTGCTCCGCGACCGGCCGGTCGAGTTCTTCCACCCCGTCGTGCGCACGGCGATCTACGACGGCCTCGACGCGCTCGCGCGCGCGGACGGGCACGGGCGCGCCGCCCGCCTGCTCGTGGAGGCCGGGGCGCCGCCGGAGCAGGCCGCCGCCCACCTGCTCGCGACGCCGGCCGGGGCGGACGCCTTCGTCGCGCGCACCCTCCGCGCCGCGGCGGCGCGGGCGCTCGGCCAGGGCGCCGCCGACGCCGCCGTCGGGTACCTGACCCGGGCGCTCGCGGAGGGCCTCGAGCGGGCCGAGCGGGCCGAGACGCTCGTCGAGCTCGGCCTCGCGCAGCGGCTGCTCGACGGCTCGGCCGCCGTCGAGCACCTCGCGGAGGCGCTCGGGCTCCTCGCCGCTCCCGGGCGCCGGGCCGCGGTGAGCCTCGAGCTCGGGAGCGCGCTCTTCTACGTCAACCGGATCCCCGAGGCGATCGCGGTGCTCCGGCGCGCGCTCGAGGAGACGGACGGCGCGGGGCACCCCGACCTGCACGAGCGCCTCGAGGCCGAGCTCGCGTCCGTCTCGTTCTGGGAGGCCGAGTCGCTGCCGGGCGCGCAGGCCCGGCTCGAGCGGGTCGACGTCGACCGGCTGCACGGGGGGCCGGGCAGCGACTACCTGCTCGCGGCGGTCGCCTTCTACACGGCGAGGAAGGCGGAGGAGCGCGAGCGGGCGGTGAGCTGCGCGCGCCGCGCGCTCGCGCCGGGCCGGCTGGTCGCGAGCGGCGACCTCGCCCTGCACTTCGCCGCCTTCGCGCTCCACGCCGCGGAGCGCTACGACGAGGCGATCGCCGCCTACGACGCGGCGCTCGCGGCGGCGCAGGCGCGCGGGGACGTCTTCCGCGCCGCCCCGATCCTCGCCTTCCGCGGGAACGCGAAGACCCAGCGGGGCGACCTCGACGCCGCCCTGGCCGACCTGAGGGACGGTCTCGACCTGACGCTCGCGCAGCGGGTCGACACCGCGCTTCCCTACGCGGCGAGCTTCCTCGCCGAGGCGCTCCTCGAGCGCGGCGAGGGCGAGGACGCCGCCGCCGTGCTCGAGCGGACGGGCCTGCCGGAGGAGCTGCCGCCGAGCGTCCACCTCTTCTTCTTCCAGCTCGCGCGCGGGCGCGTCCGGATCGAGGGCGGGCACGTCGAGCGGGGGGTGGAGGACCTGCTCCAGCTCGGCGACCGGGCGCGCCTGCTCGTCTTCGACAACCCCGCCGCCTACCCGTGGCGGCGGCTCGCGGCCGAGGGCCTGCTGAGGCTCGGCCGCCGCGACGAGGCGGTCGCCCTCGCCGCCGGCGAGGTCGAGGCCGCCCGGCGCTGGGGCGTCCCGTCGGCCGTCGGCGCGGCGCTGCGCACGCTCGGCCTCGCGCAGGGCGGCGAGGAGGGGGAACGCGCGCTGCGCGAGGCGGTCGGCGTGCTCGAGGGCTCGAGCGCGCGGCTCGAGCGGGCGCGGGGGCTCGTCGAGCTCGGGGCGGCGCTCCGCCGCCGGAACCGCCGCGCCGAGGCCCGCGAGCACCTGCGGGCCGGGGTCGAGCTGGCCCACCGCTCGGGCGCGGCCGCGCTCGCCCGCCGGGCGAACGAGGAGCTCGCCGCCACGGGCGCCCGCCCGCGCAAGCTGCTCGCCGGCGGGCTCGAGTCGCTCACCGCCAGCGAGCGGCGCGTGGCCGAGATCGCCGCCCGCGACCGGAGCAACAGGGAGATCGCGCAGGAGCTCTTCGTGACCGTGAAGACCGTCGAGCTCCACCTCTCGAACGTCTACCGCAAGCTCGGGCTCGAGTCGCGCCGGCAGCTCGCCGACGCCCTCGCCGCCCGGTCGTAGCGCCCCGGTCGTAGCGCCCGGGGAAGGTCCAGGGTCGCGTCTGGGGGTCGCCCCGGTGCGAACGACCCCCCGCGCGGCGCATGCTCGGCGGGACAACGAGAGACGCGAACGGAGGGAAGGAAGAGATGATCGTTCCAGGGCAGACGCTGACGAACCCCGTGACGGGCGAGCGCCTCGTCTTCCACGTGACCGCCCGCGAGACCGGAGGCGAGTACGTGCGCTTCGAGGCGGTCGTCAGTCCCGGCGGCACGCTCGCCTCGCCGCACCTGCACCCCTACCAGACCGAGCGCTTCGAGATCCTCGAGGGCTCCCTGTCGATGACCGTCGGCGGCCGCAGGCTCGAGGCCGCGCCCGGCGACGTCGTCGTGATCCGGCCCGGCACCCCGCACGACTTCGTGAACCGCGGCGACCGGGACACCCGCATGCTCGTCGAGGTCCGCCCGGCGCTCGCGCTCGAGTCGCTGCTCGAGACGATGTACTCGCTCGCGGCCGACGGCAAGACGAACCGCTTCGGGCTGCCGAACCCGTTCCGGCTCGCGGTGATCGCCCGCGCCCACTTCGACACCGTGCGCCTGCCGGTCGTGCCGGCCTGGGCGCAGCGCGCCGCCCTCGCCGTCGGCGCGCCGCTCGGCCGCCTGCTCGGCTACGGCCCCGTCTACCGCCCGGAGCCCGCCCGCGCCTCCGCCGCCCGGCCCGTCCCGGCGCCCGCCTGAGGCGTCCCGGACCGACCGCGAGCGTGCGCGCCCCGCAGGTGGGGCTCGCCGGGGGAGGCGGCTGCGGCTCGCCGCACCGATAGACGCCTGCCTCCCCCCATGGGCGCGCCGCTGCCCGAGCTGCAGTCGAACAGCCTCGCCGCCCGCATGGGCCGCTCGAGCGCCGCCCACTGGAAGACCGCCCTCTCCGGCTGGCTCGCCTTCGTGGCCGTCGCGCTCGCCGCCGGCCAGGCGGTCGGCACGAACAGGTTGATCCGAGCGACGCGAACGTCGGCCAGGCGACCGGGCCGAGGAGATCCTCCGCGAGGCCGGCTTCCAGGCCGACCCGCAGACCGAGATCGTGCTCGTCCAGAGCAGGACGCGCACGGCCGCCGAGCCCGCGTTCAGGCCGTCGTCGGCGACGTCTTTCCAGGCGGCACCGAGCCGGCCCTCGTCGCGGTCGAGGTGCCGGCCAACTCGCCGGCGACGCGGATCGCGATCCCGCTCGCCGGCAAGCGCACGGACGCCGTCTCGATCCACGCGCTCCGGACGCTCCGGGAGGAGGTCCTGCCGGCGACCGTCGGCGGGCCCCCGGCGCGACCTACGCCGTCACCGGCGCGACGGTCGCGTCGGCCGACGCGAACTCGCTGCTCGAGCGCTCGTGGCCGCTCGTGTTCGGGTTCGTGCTCACGTTCGCCGTCGTCCTGCTGCTCGCCTCGTTCCGCTCGGTCGTCGTCGCGGCGAAGGCGATCGTGCTGAACCTGCTCTCGGTCGGCGCGGCCTACGGCGTGCTCGTCGTCGTGTTCCGGTGGGGCTGGGGCGAGAGCTGCTCGGCTTCGAGTCGAACGGCGGGATCGCGTTCTGGCTGCCGGTCTTCATGTTCGTGATCCTGTTCGGCCTCTCGATGGACTACCACGTGTTCATCCTGAGCCGGATTCGCGAGGCGTTCGACCGCGGTCTCCCGACCGGCGAGGCGGTCGCCCACGGGATCACGACGAGCGCCGGCGTCGTCTCGAGCGCGGCGCTCGTGACGGTCGGCGTGTTCTCGATCTTCGCCACGCTCCCGATCGTCGACATGAAGGAGATGGGGATCGGGCTCGCGGCGGCCGTGCTGATCGACGCGACGATCGTCCGGGCGGTGCTGCTGCCGGCGACGATGAAGCTGCTCGGCGACTGGAACTGGTACCTCCCGCGCCGGCTCGAGTGGCTGCCAAAGCTCGAGCATCCGGCCGGGGCCGAGCCCGCCCCGCAGGGCGAGGGGCTGCCCGTGCCCGCCTGAGGCGGGGCCGGAGCGACGCAGGCAGCTCGGGGCCGCGCCGCGGCCCCGAGCTATCGTCCGGCGGGCGTGACGCGCCGGGCGGTCGTGATCGGGTCGGGGCCGAACGGCCTCGTCGCCGCGATCGAGCTCGCCCGGGCCGGGCTCGCGGTGCTCGTGCTGGAGGCGGCCGAGGAGCCCGGCGGCGGCCTCCGCTCGGCCGAGCTGACGCTGCCCGGGTTCGTGCACGACGTCTGCTCGGGGGTCCACCCGCTCGCGCTCGCCTCGCCGGCGCTGCGCGGCCTCGACGTCGAGTGGGTCGAGCCGGAGGTCCCCGCGGCGCACCCGCTCGACGACGGCTCCGCGGTCCTGCTCGAGCGCTCGCTCGAGGCGACCGCGGCCGCGCTCGGGCCCGACGGCCCCGCCTACCGCGAGCTCGTCGGGCCCTTCGTCCGCGCCTGGCCCGACCTCGCGGCGCTCCGCGTCGCCAGGGCGGTGCGCTCGCTCCGTCTCGCCCCGCTCCGCGCCGCGCTCGCGCCGGCGCGGGCGCTCGCCGAGGCGCGCTTCCGGGGCGAGCCGGCGAGGGCGCTCTTCGCCGGACACGCGGCCCACTCGCTGCTGCCGCTCGAGCGCCGCCCGAGCGCGGGGGTCGCGCTCGCGCTCCTGACGATGGGGCACGCGGTCGGCTGGCCCTTCCCGCGCGGCGGCGCCGCCCGGCTCGCCGACGCGCTCGTCGCCCGGCTCGCCGAGCTCGGCGGCGAGGTCCGGACGGGCGCTCCCGTGGACGAGCTCCCCCGGGCCGACCTCGTGCTCGCCGACGTCGCGCCGCGCGAGCTCGCCCGCATCGCCCGCGGCCGGCTACCCGCGCGCTACGCGCGCGCGCTCCTCGCCTACCGGCACGGGCCGGGCGCGTTCAAGCTCGACTGGGCGCTGGCCGCGCCGATCCCGTGGCGCGCGCCCGGGCTCGCGCGCGCCGGGACGGTGCATCTCGGCGGCTCGCTCGCGGAGATCGCCGCGTCCGAGCGGGCGCCGTGGGCCGGGCGCGCCGCCGAGCGGCCGTTCGTCCTCCTCGCCCAGCACGGCCGCTTCGACCCGAGCCGGGGCCAGACCGCGTGGGCCTACTGCCACGTCCCGAACGGGTCGCCCGAGGACCTGACCGGCCGGGTCGAGGCGCAGGTCGAGCGCTTCGCGCCCGGCTTCCGCGACCTCGTGCTCGCGCGCCACGCCATGGGCCCGGCCGCGTTCGAGGCGCACGACCGGAACCTCGTCGGCGGGGACCTCAACACCGGGGCGATGGACCTCGGCCAGCTCTGGTTCCGGCCGGTGCGGCGGCTCGTGCCCTACCGCACGCCGCTCGAGGGCGTCTACCTGTGCTCGGCCGCGACCCCGCCCGGCGGCGGCGTCCACGGTCTCTGCGGCTACGCCGCCGCCCGCCTCGCCCTCCGCGACCTCGGGCTGCGGCGCTGAGGCGGCCCGCCACGTCTGGACGAACGGCTCGGAAGGTCCGGCCGGTGGTGGGGGTGGGGTCTCGACAGGTTTCCCTTTGCTGAGCGCGAAGAGGCAACCGACCGGAGGAGGGGCTCCCATCGACCCAGCAGGAGCAGAGGCGCTGCGCCAGCGCATCGAGCAGCAGCAGCACTGGCGGCTCGCCCAGGCGGTCGTCGACGGCCGGCAGCCGGGCACCGACCCGGACGCGCTGTGGCTCGAGGAGTTCCGCGGCGAGGCGCGCTTCTACACGACGGGCTCCGACCGCTTCGTGAAACGGCTCGTGGACGGCGCCTGGCGGGTCGAGTACCAGGCCCGCGGCGGCCGCCCGGCGGCCTGAGGGCCTGCCCCGGGCCCCCGCTCGACCGGGGGATCGAGGAATCGGCGCAAGATTCCGAGAGCTTCGGCGTCTTCTCTCACGGGGTGCCACCGCGCGCGGCGCCCGAACGGAAAGCGCCGACAAGGAGGGACTCGATGCGGAGGTCACTGGCAGCGGGGAGCGGGATCGTCGTCCTGATCGCGGCAGGGTTCGCCGCCGCGAGCATCGTCACGGGCGGGAGCCTCGCCGCCGCGGTGTCCGCGCTCACGGGCACCCAGTCGACCTCGACGGCGACGACCACGACGGGCGGCCGGCGCGTGGCGCTCTGCCACCGCACGGGCTCCCGGAAGCATCCGTTCCGCAGGATCACGGTCGACCAGCACGCCCTCAAGGGGCACCTCCGCCACGGCGACCACGTCGGCACGTGCACGGGCGCCGAGCTCGCGGAGCATCACGGCAAGCCGGAGCACGGGGAGCACCGCCACGCCGTCACGACGACGGCCGCCGTCACGACGGTGCGGGACGACGACGGCGGCGACGAGCACCACGGGAGCTCGGGTCACGGGCACGGGAGCTCGGAGCGCTCGCACCACACGTAGCCGGGCGGGCAGCTGGCCGTCGCCGCTCCGTCCGGGGCGGAAGGCAGAAATCGAGCGGATGCCGGAGGGGAGGCTCCGCCGCGGGGAGGCGATGCTGCTCGTCTCGGCCCTCGTCGCGGCGGGCTTCCTCGTCTCGTTCGGCGTCCTCCACTACGGCTTCTACACCCGGAAGCTCCTGCGCGACACGCCGCTCTACGAGCGCTACGGCGACGCGATCGTGCACGGGCACGCCGTCCCCTACCGCGACTTCGCAGTCGAGTACCCGCCCGGGGCGCTGCCGGCCTTCGCCCTCCCGTCGCTGGCCGCGCCCGCGGGCGACTTCGGCCGCTACGAGCGGCTCTTCGAGGGCCTGATGCTCCTCTGCGGCGCCGCGGCGGCGGCGCTCGTCGGGCTCGTGCTCGCCCGCGGCGCCGCCGGGCCGCTGCGGCTCGCGGCCGGGACGCTGCTCGCGGGCTTCGCGCCGCTCGCCCTCGGGCCGGTCGTGCTCTCCCGCTTCGACCTCTGGCCGGCGCTCCTCGCCGCGGCCGCGGTCGTGGCCGTCGCCGCCGGCCGCTCCAGGCTCGGGGCCGGGCTCCTCGGCGCGGGGGTGGCGGCGAAGCTCTACCCGGCCGTCCTGCTCCCGCTCGTCGTCGCGCACGCGTGGCGGAGGGAGGGGCCGCGCGCGGCCCTCTCGAGCGCGGCGGTCGCCGCGGGCGTCGCGGCGGCGGCCTTCGCGCCGTTCCTCGCCGTCTCCCCCGGCGGCGTCTGGGCGAGCCTCTCCGGCCAGGCGTCGCGCCCGCTCCAGATCGAGAGCGCCGCGGCGTCGGCGCTGCTCGCGGCGCACCAGGCGTTCGGGCTCGGGCTCACGGAGGTGTCCTCGCACGGCTCCGACAACCTCGGCGGCGCCCTCCCCGACGCGCTCGCGGCCGCCCAGTCGCTCCTCGGCGCCGCCGTGCTCGCGGCGATCTGGATCGGCTTCGCCCGCGGCCCGGCGACGACCGACCGCTTCCTGCGCTTCGCCGCCGGCGCCGTGTGCGCGTTCGTCGTCCTCAACCGGGTGCTCTCGCCGCAGTACCTGATCTGGCTCTTCGCGCTCGTCCCGCTCGTCCGCGGGCGGCGCGGGCTCGCCGCCGGCGGCCTCTTCCTCGGCGCGATGGTGCTGACGCAGCTCTGGTTCCCGTACCGGTACATCGGCCTCGTCTACGGGCTCGACCCGCGGGCGTCGTGGCTCGTCTTCGCGCGCGACCTCCTCCTGCTCGCCCTCCTCGTCGTGCTCGTGTGGCCCGCGACGGTCGCGCGCCGCGCGGCGGCGGGCGCCGTGGCGGGGCTCGCGGCCGCCGCGCTCGCCGCGGTCGGCGCCGCGGCGACGAGCCCGGCGGTGCGCGCCGCGACGCACGCCGGCCTGCTCGTCGAGAGCGGCGCCGCCGGCCGCTGCGGTGGCGCCAACGAGGCGCCGGAGCTCTCCGGCGGCCGCGTCGCGTACGAGGCGTCGGTGCTGCCGCCGCTTCCCCGCCCCGGCGGGTGCGTCACGGTGACGGTGACCGCTCCGCCGCGGGCGCAGGTCTTCGCCGTCGCCTACCGCGGCCGCTTCGACCCGGCCGACCCCCGCTCCGGCTACCTCGGCGACGCCGGCCGGTGCACGAACGTCGCGGGCGTCGCCGGCCGCCGCCTCGCCTACGCGTTCGACGCGCCCGCGGCGCCCGTGGCGCTCGAGGTCGAGGAGTGCGGCTCGGCCGGCCTCGTCCCGCCCTACGTGCTCGACGTGAGGGGCGCGGCGGGCGCTCCGGCCGCCTACGCCGCGGCGGGCGCGCGCCGGCGCGGCGCCGCGATCACCGTGCGCTGGCGCGTCGCGCGCGAGGCGGCGGGCACGGCCTACGTGCTCTTCCGGGAGCGGCGGGGCCGGCTCGAGCCGGCGGCGACCGGCCGCGTCCGGCGGGCCGCCCGGGGGAGCTACGCGTCGACGGACGCCGGCGCGCCGCTCGTCCGGCCGCTCCGCTACTGGATCCTCGCCCGCGCGCCGGGCGGCCGGTGGAGCTGGCACGGCCCGGTCGGCGAGGGCTGACGGGCGCGTCAGGCTCCGGGCGGCGAGACCCTCCCGCCGGGGCCCACCCGCGGCGCGGACGCGCCGAAGTCGCGCGCCGAGAGGCGCCGGACGAGCGCCAGGCTGACGCCGCGGGCGTCGTAGCGCGGAGTCCCGCGGGCGTCGAGCCGGAGCGGGACGAGCGAGCCCTCCACGAACCGGCCGCGGGCGTCGAGCGTCACCCGGAGAAGGACGCTCTGCGCGAGCACGCCCGCGGTCGAGAGCGTGTGCGTCCCCGCCAGGTCGCCGAGGCTGTAGGCGACGAGCCGGCCCCGGTACCACTCGAGCCCGCGCAGCACGTGCGGGCCCGAGGCGAGGACGAGGTCGGCGCCGGCGTCGACGAGCGCGTGCGCGAACCGCAGCGGGTTGCCGCGGCGCTCGCCGAGGTAGCGCTCGTCCACGTCGGCGACCCGGTCCGCGCGCGCGCCCTCGGCGCCGGCGTGGAGGTAGACGACGACCACGTCGGCGTGACGGGCGGCCGCGCGGACGAGGCGCTGCGTCCCGGGCGTGTCGAGGAGCTCCTGCGCCCACGGGTACGGCGCGCAGCCGATCAGCGCCACCTCGACGGGGCCCGCGCGGAGGTACGTCACCTGGCCCGGCAGGCCGCCGTACGCGATGCCGGCCGACCGCAGCGCGGCGAGCGTGCTCCGGCGTCCCGCGAGGCCGAAGTCGAGGGCGTGGTTGTTCGCGACGTTCAGGTAGGTGAACCCGGCGCGTGCGAGCGTGCGGCTCCAGCCCGGCGAGGCCCGGAAGACGAAGCAGCCGGCTCCGGCGTCGGCGACGCAGCGGGCCGGCCCGGCGGTCGTGAGCGTCCCCTCGAGGTTGGCGACGGCGACGCCGGCGGGGCGGAGGAACCGCGCGACCCCGGCGAACGTGCCCGGGTCGGGCGTGCCGGTGAGCGCCACGTCGCCGCCCGCGACGAGCGAGAGGCGCGGGAGCGGCGCGGGCGGCGGCCGCTGCGGCGCGACCGCCGCCCGCACGGCGGGCCGGGCGCCGCCGGAGCGCGCGAACCCGGCGATGGCGCCGACGGCGGTCACGGCGGCGGCCGTCGCCAGCGCGCCGAGAGCCGCCGCCGTGGCCGCCTGGGCGCACGGAGAACGCATCCCGCTCCGGGTTACGCGGGCGGAGGCCGGTTCCCTTCCCGGGGCGGCGGGGGCGCGCGCTCAGGCGCCGCGCGCGAGGCAGCCCGAGGCGACGTTCGGGGCGACGACGCGCAGGCCCGAGACCCACGAGCGGGGCAGCGCGGGCAGCAGGCCGAAGGTGGCGAGGGCGGCGGGAAGCCGCGCCTTCGCGTGCATCTCGGCGGAGTGGCGCCAGGCGCCGACGTACGCGACCACCGGCGCCCTCGGGTTGAGCTCGACGAGGCGGCGGAAGAACGCCCCGGACTGGCTCCGCTGCCCGACCACGATCTGGTCCTTCACGCTCCACCAGAGCTGGAGCGGCACGCACGACGCGGCGATCGCGCGGGCGTACGTGGACGGGCTGCGCTCGGCGTAGGCGAGCGGGCGCGTCGCCGGGGTGCCGCCGATCTCCTGCTGGGCGAGCGAGCGCAGGCTCGGGCCGATCGGGCCGTTCCAGGTGCGCTCGCAGGTGCGGTTGCACGGGAGGAGCGGGAAGCGGCGGTACTGGAGGGCGAAGTCCGTGACGGCGTCGAAGGCGGCCACGCCGGCGAGGAGCCGCGGGTGGCGCGCGAGCAGCAGGAGCGTCTCCTGGCCGCCCATGCTGCCGCCGAAGGCGTAGATCCGGCGCCGGTCGACGTGCACCCACGGCAGCGTGAGGTGCACGATCACCGGCATCCGCGCGAGGTCGTCGACCTGCCCGGCCGACCCCCACGAGTAGCGGGAGAGCCGGCGGCCCTCGCCGTCCGGGCTCACGACCGCGAACGAGCCGCGCGCGGGCAGCGCGCCCCAGAGGCGGGCGTTCGCGCGCGCCCCGACGCCGCGGCCGTGCGGCGAGATCACGAGCGGGATCGGCGGGTCGCGCCGGGGCCGGTACCAGGAGGGAAGCACCACGTAGGCCGTCCGCCGCACGCCGTCGTGCGCCCGGTAGTGGATCGTGATCGTGCGCACCTGCGGCGCCGAGGCGGCGGCCGGCGCGGGCAGGCAGGCGGCGGCGGCCGCCGCCGCGGCGGCGACGAGGAGGTCGCGGGCCCGTCGCCGCTTCGCCCTCCCGGCCGGCAAAGCCGGTCTCCGGTCGGGGCGGTGGCCCGGCGCGCGGGCGCTCGAGGGTGACGGGGGACCGCGCACGAGACGGGCGAGAGCTTACGGCGAGCGCAGGCGGATTGCGATCTCGAGGCGCCCGCGCAGCCCGGAGAGGTCGAGCGTCCCCGTCGTCCGGTCGACGCGCGCGAACGGCCGTCCGCCCACCGTGACGGCGCCGATCCGCGCGCCGCCCGGGAGCCGGAGCCGGAGCCGCAGCGAGGCCGGGCGCCGCGGCGGGACGGCGACGACGGCGCGCACCGAGCCCGCGCCGGCGGCGAGCTCGTACGAGACCGGGCCGAAGCTCGTCGGCATCCCGGCGACCGCGATCCGCCGCCCCGGGCCGAGCCAGCCGCGCGGGGTCGAGAACGCGAGCTCGAGACCGTGCGGGCGCCCGCGCCCGTCGGCGGTCTCGTGGACGAGCATGACGCGCAGCGTCTCGAGGAACGCGGCGCCGGCGGCGGCGTTCGGCGGGAGGTACATCGAGCGCAGGCGCTCGCCGCGGAGGGGCGCGACGCTCGCCGCCTCGCCGGCCACGAACGTGTTCCGCGTCATCCCGGCGGCGAGCTCGCCGTAGAGGGAGAGCACGAGCTGGTCGGCCTCGCCGGCGTCCGCGAGGAAGCGCGCGACGTTGATCCCGTACACCTCGTCCGTACCGGAGGCCGGCGGCGCCGCGTCGCGGCCGTAGAGCGCGTAGGCGCCGGCGCGCACGAGCCCGAGCAGGCGCGACCCGTGCGCGAGCAGGTAGCGCAGCGCTCCCTCCGCGCGGGCGCCCCCGGGCGGGAAGAGGCCCGACGCGAGCGCGTACGGGACGACGAGGTTCCAGTAGCTGCCGAGCCGCGTCTCGGTGAGCGAGCCGTACGGGCGCTCGCCGCCGAGCAGCCGCGCCGGCAGGAAGAGCGAGCCGTCCGGGAGCCGCCGCTCCGAGCGGCGCACCGCGTCGAGGAGCGCGGGCCCGAGCCGGGCGGCGAGGCGGCGGCACCGCGCGGCGAGGCCGGGCCGGCCGGCCTCGCCCCAGACGTCGCCCATGGCGCGCAGCCCCGCCCAGGCGACCGCCTGCGAGTGGAGCCCGTAGACCGTGTCGGGGATGTCGGACGAGTAGCGCTCGGGGTCGAGCAGGCCGGTGGGGCCCGACTCGATCTGCCGGCCGAGCGAGGCGGCGAAGCCGCGGAGCGCCGGCGTGGCCGCGTCCAGGTAGGCGCGGTCGCCCGTCAGCCGGACGTGCTCGGCCGACGCGAGCAGCCGCTCGCCCGCCTTCCAGTTCGGGTAGGGGACCGGGCGCCGCGTCAGCGACGTGCGCAGGATCGAGCGGGCGACCGCCCCGAAGCCGTACTCGTCGAGCACCTGCGCGACGTCGACGCTCTCGGGGAACGAGAACTCCTCGTACGGGTTGCCGATGCTGTAGCGCCAGGTCAGGACGAGGCCCTGCACGAGGAGCGCGCGCAGCGCGTCCTCCACGCGGCGCTCGGGCAGCGAGACCGACGCCCCGGCGGCGAGGCGGTCGCGCCACGACGAGACGACCGACCCTCTCGCCGCCGCGAACGCCGCCTCGCCGACCCTGCGCGGCGCGCCGCCGAGCGGCCACTCGACCTCGACCGTGCGCACCGCCCCGCGCGGCACCGGGAGCCGCACGGCGCCGCGGGGCGAGGCGAGGCGGACCGCGACCGGCCGCCGCGAGCGGCGCGCGTCGGCCGTCACCCGGACGAAGCTCGCGAGCGCGCGCGTCGTCGGGTCGCGCGCAGCAAACGACTCCTGCCGGTAGCGCGCCCCGGCCGCGTCGGCGTAGCGGGTCTCGAGCACCGGGAGCCAGCCGCCGGCGAGCGCGGGCCCGCCGAGGCGGGCGAGGCAGGAGCCGAAGCGCTCCGCGCCGCCCGGGCCGACCCGAACGGTGAGCGCGGGGCCGCCGGCCCGGCGGGCCACGACCTGGCTTCCGTCCGCGACGTGGAGGGCGGCGGCCGCCGCGCCGCGCGGGCCCTCGGGGTCGGCGAACGGGAGGTAGTACGCGCCGGAGTCGGTGAGCGCGGCGCCGCCGGGCCCGCGCGCGAAGAAGAGCGGGGGCAGGTAGCGCGCGGCCGCGGCGTAGGTCGGGCCGCCGGGGCGCGCGAGCAGCTGCTCCCCCCACACGTCCCGCCCCGCGCGCAGGACGGCCGCCGTCCGCCGCACGGCGGCGGCGCTCGGCCCGGGAGGCGCGCACGGGGCGGCCGCGCGGCCGCCGCCGGCGCCGGCTCCGCCCGCGCCCGCGAGGAGCGCCGCGAGCGCGAGCGCCCCCGGCACGCGGACCGTCTTCCACCTGACCCTCGCGGCGGGCGCCACCCGGCCGAACGCTACCGTTGCGTACTTCCCGCGGGGCGCCGGCGGCCCGCTGCGGACGCGACCGCGAGGGGCCGGAGCTAGCGTGAGCCCGGAATGACGCGGTTCAGGGCGCCGGCTCGCGGGGCCCTCGGGATGGGGCTCGCGGCCGCGATCGGCGCTCTCCTGGCGGCGAGCGGCTTCGCCGGGAGCGCGGCGCGCGGGGAGTGGCGGCCGGTCGCGGTCGGGAAGCCCCGGGCGGGGGCGGTGGCCGGGCACGTGCCCTCGAGCATCCCGAACCTCACGGCGCCGCCGGCCGGCGTGCTCGCGAGCCACGGCGGGACGGGCCCGCCGCCTCGCAACCTCGCGCCGCCCGCGGCCGCCGGGCGGCCGGAGCCCGGGTCGGTCGTGACCGCCGTGGAGGGCGGCTGGTCGAACGCGAGCTCGTTCTCGTACCGCTGGCTGTGGTGCGAGCCCGGCGGCGAGGAGTGCAGCGCGATCCCGGGGGCGACGTCGTGGACCTACAGGGTCGGGGAGCGCGACGCCGGTCGCGCGCTCCGCCTCGAGGTGACGGCGCGGAACGCGGCCGGCGCGGCCGCGGCCCGGTCGGCGCCGGCGCTCGTCGGCGGGACCGAGGCGCGCACGACGGCCGCGGCCCCGCGGGCCGCGCCGGGCAAGCCGCCGCAGAAGAGCGCGCCGCGGAACACGGCGCCGCCCGCGATCACGGGCGAGGCCGGCGTCGGCAAGACGCTGACCGCATCCGCCGGGAGCTGGTCGGGGTCGCCGGCGTCGTTCCGCTACCGGTGGCTTCGCTGCGGCGCCTCGGGATCGAGCTGCGCCGCCGTCGCGGGGGCGACCGCGACGGCGTACGCGGTGACCGGCGCGGACGTCGGCCGAGCCCTGCGCGTCGAGGTCACCGCCGCCAACGCGTTCGGGTCGGCGACCGCGCTCTCGGCGCCCACCGCTCCCGTCCCGCCGCCCCCGGCCCCGACCGCCGCGCCCGCGCTCGCGGGCAGCGCGGTCGTCGGCGGCGTTCTCGCGGTGGACAACGGAAGCTGGACGTCGAGCCCCACGTCGTTCGCCTACCGGTGGCTCCTCTGCTCCGTGCAGGGCGAGAGCTGCGCGCCGATCGCCGGGATCGACGCGAGCACGTACACGGTCGCGGCCGGCGACGCCGGGCACACGCTGCGGGCGGAGGTGACGGCGACGAACGCCTCCGGCTCGGCGACCGCGCGAAGCGCGCCGACCGGCGTCGTCCCGGTGCCGCCGGAGCCGGTGGGGACGACGCTCGTCCTCTACGACACGACCGGGCCGTGGGGCTGGCTCGGCGAGCTGTACGCGACCATGACGGCGAACCTCGTTGGTCACTTCGGCTCCTACGAGGCGAAGCCCGTCTCCGCCTACCAGGCCGGCGAGATCGCGTCGCACCCGCTCACGGTCTACCTGGGCTCGACCTACGACGAGCCGCTTCCGCCCGCCTTCCTCGACGATGCCTACGCGGCGTCGAAGCCGGTGATCTGGGTCCACGACAACATCTGGCAGCTGACGTCGCGCTACTCGGCGACCTGGCAGGCGACCTACGGCTGGAGCTGGAGCGGCTTCGACACCTCGCCCGTCGCCGAGGTCGACTACAAGGGCGTCGCGCTCACCCGCGACCCGGGCAACGCCGGCGGGATCATGGCGTACTCCTACGTCGACCCGAGCAGGGCGACGGCGCTGGCCGCGGCCGTCCGGGCCGACGGATCGCGCTTCCCGTGGGCGCTCCGCAGCCGCAACCTCACCTACGTCGGCGAGAACCCGCTCGCGTTCATCGGCGAGACCGACCGCTACTACGCCTTCGCCGACCTGCTCTTCGACGCCCTCGCTCCGGCGACGCCGGAGCGCCACCGCGCGCTGCTCCGGCTGGAGGACATCGACCCGACGTCGAGCCCGCGCGAGCTCGAGCGGATCGCCGACTACCTGTCGAGCCGCGGCGTCCCGTTCGGCTTCGCGGTCAGTCCCCGCTACCGCGACCCGCTCGGCGCCGAGCCGGGCGCGAACGACGTCGCCCTCCGCGACGCGCCGCAGGTCGCCGCCGCGATCCGGTACCTGCAGGCCCGCGGGGGCGTCCTCGTCGAGCACGGCTACACGCACCAGTACGACGGCGTCGCCAACCCGTACAACGGCGTCACCGGCGACGACGCGGAGTTCTACCGGGTGGTCGAGTCGGCCGACGGCGACCTGACGTTCGTCGGGCCGGTTCCGGAGGACTCGCTCGCCTGGGCCCTCTCGCGGCTCGACGCGGCACGCGCCGAGCTGGTCGCGTCCGGGGCCGGCGCGCCGTCGATCCTCGAGTTCCCGCACTACCAGGCCTCCGCCGCGGACTACGCCGCCGGGGCGCTGAGGTTCTCCGTCCGCTGGGAGCGCAGCCTCTACTTCGAGGGCACGCTCACGGGCAGGCCGGCGAGCCACGACCACTTCGCCGGTCAGCTCTTCCCCTACCCGGTCCGCGACGTCTACGGCAGCACCGTGCTCCCCGAGGACGCCGGCAACTACGAGCCGGAGCCCTTCCACCAGTATCCGGCCCACACGGTCGACGACATCCTGGCCGCCGCCGGGGCGGCGACGGTCGTCCGCGACGGGTTCGCCGGCGTCTACTACCACCCCGAGAACGGGCTCGGGCCGCTCCAGGAGATCGTCACCGGCCTGCGTGACCGCGGCTACGAGTTCGTCGATCCGGCCACGGCGGCGGCGCCGTAGCCGGCATTCCTGCTTCACTGTCGCCCGGACGGTGCACCGCGCGCACCCGGGACGGCCTGAGGGGCTGGAGACGAGCACGAGCACGAGACGCCCGCTGCGTCAAGGCGGCGACGGCGGGGTGAGCGTGCGCCGGCGGCGGTGGGCGGCGGCGCTGCTCGCGCCGGGGCTCGCGGCGGCGGCCGCGGCCGGCTGCGGCGGCGGTCCGCGCGGCGCGTGCTCGAACGACGACGGCGCGCTCACGCAGGCGGCGTTCGTGTTCGTCGAGGCGCCCCGGAGCGGCGAGCGCGTGTCGAGCGGCTTCCGCGTCACCGGCTGCTCGAGCACGTTCGAGGCGACGCTCGCCTGGACGCTCCGCGCCCGCGACGGGCGGGTGCTCGCGCGCGGGTCGGCGCAGGGCGGCGGCCTCGAGCCCGGGGCGTTCGCGTTCCCGGTCCGCTACACGCTCGCGGAGCGCCAGGTCGGCTCGCTCGAGGTCGCGGCGCCGCGGGTGACGCGCGAGGGCTTCCCGCCTCCGAAGGAGGTCGTGCCGCTCGTGCTCGAGCCTTAGCCGACCGCGGGGCGGGCCCGCGGCGGCGTCCCTACCATTCCCGGCGGTACGTCGCGCGGCGGTGGCGGAATCTGGTCAGACGCGATGGCCTCAAAAGCCATTGTCCTTCGGGACATGTGGGTTCGAATCCCACCCGCCGCATGCACGGGCCCCGGCCCTCCGGAGCCCGGCTCCGCGAGAGGAGCCCGGGTACCCAACTTGAAAAGAGGGTGGCCGAGCCGGATACTCGCGCGAAGCCTGTGGCAGCCGAAGCCTCGACTCCAGCTCTGAACCGTCTCGCGGCGCGCCGACCGAGCGTGATCGGGTCGCTGGGTCTCGTCCTCGTCGCCCTGCTTCTCTTCTGGCTCGTCGTGAACTTCGTGAAGGCGCCGAGCTACTTCGTCGAGGTCCTCTTCATCGGCCTCGCGACCGGGTGCGTCTACGCGCTCGTCGCCCTCGGCTACACGCTCGTGTACGGGATCCTCGAGCTGATCAACTTCGCGCACGGGGACGTCTTCATGCTCGGCGGGATGATCTCCGTCACGGTGGCCGCCAGCTTCGGCGTCAAGGCCGGGACGGGCGCGCTCTGGCCGCTCGTGATCGCGGTGATGCTGATCGCGATCGTGTGCTGCGGCGTCATCAACGCGACGATCGAGCTCGTGGCGTACCGCCCGCTCCGCGGCGCGCCCAGGCTCGCGCCGCTGATCACCGCGATCGGGGTCAGCTTCATCCTCGAGGACATCGGGCTCGCGTGGAAGGGGCCCAACTACGTCGGCTTCCCGGACGTGATGCCTCATTCGAGCGCGATCTCGTTCTGGGGCGTCGACATCGGCTGGAACAAGGTGATCGTGCTCTTCATCACCGTGCCCGTCCTCCTCCTGCTGCTCTGGCTCGTGCAGCGGACGCGGCAGGGGAAGGCGATGCGGGCGACGGCGCAGGACATGGACGCGAGCGCGATCATGGGCATCGACGTCAACCGCACGATCTCGTTCACGTTCCTGATCGCCGGGGCCCTCGCCGGCGCGGCCGGCCTCCTCTACGCCCTGTACGTCACGACCGTCCGCTTCGACCAGGGCTTCCAGCTCGGGCTGATCGCGTTCACCGCCGCCGTCCTCGGCGGCATCGGCAACCTCCCCGGCGCCGTCCTCGGCGCGATCCTGATCGGCCTGATCCAGGCGTTCAACGAGGGCCTCCCCTGGCACGCGCCCGGGTCGGACTGGACGGAGGCGATCGTGTTCGGGATCCTCATCCTGATCCTCGTCTTCCGCCCCGAGGGCCTGCTCGGCGAGCGGACGCCCGAGGGGGGCTGATGGCCCAGGAGGTCGGGCTGCGGAACCAGCTGCGGTCGAGATGGCGCGCGCTCCCGGTCGAGCGGCGCTACGTCGCGACGGTCGCGCTCCAGCTCGCGCTCGCGGTCGGGCTGTGGTTCCTCGACCACGCCCTCGGCTACGCGGCGCTCGTCGTGGCCGCGCTCCTCTGGCTCCGCAAGCTGCCGCCCGCGCCGCGGGTGGCGATCCAGGCGGCGCTCGTCGCCGCCTTCGCCTACCCCGAGCCGTCGCTCGCGGTCCTGCTCGCGATCGTGTTCGCGCTGCTTTGGGTTCCGGGACGGCACCGGCGCTGGCTCCTGCCGGCGGCCGCGCTCGCCGCCGCGGTCTTCTACCCGTTCTTCTTCGACCGGATGTTCACGGTGCCCGTGTTCGGGCCGTTCCCGGACGTCGCGACGGGCGTCTACATGGTCGTCTTCGTGATGATGGCCGTCGGCCTGAACATCGTCGTCGGCTACGCCGGGCTGCTCGACCTCGGCTACGTCGCGTTCTACGCCACGGGCGCCTACACGGCGGCGTGGTTCGCGTCGCTCCAGTTCTCGCAGCGGAGCATCCACATCGGCGCCGTCGGGCTCGTCCCGCCCGACGTCCCGGGCATCCACGTCACGGTGTGGCTCCTGCTCCTCCTGGCCGGCGTGTTCACGGCGCTGGCGGGCATCGTCATCGGGCTGCCCACGCTGCGCCTGCGGGGCGACTACCTCGCGATCGTGACCCTGGGCTTCGGCGAGATCGTCTACGTGCTCGCCCGGAACGGCGACCACCTGTTCGGCTTCAACCTCACGAACGGGCCGAACGGGATCACGCCGATCGACCCGCCCGGCTGGGGCAACACCCTGTCGCGCTGGACGGGCGGCTTCCTCCCGTCGAACTACCTGACCTGCTGCAAGGCCCACGTGCTCGGCCACCAGCTCACCTCCGCCGACGTCTTCTTCTGGACCGCGCTCGCGCTGCTCGTCTTCACGGTCTTCTGCTCGCTCCGGCTGCGCGACTCGCGGCTCGGCCGCGCCTGGATCGCGATTCGCGAGGACGAGACGGCCGCCGCCGCGATGGGCATCCCGCTGATGCGCACGAAGACCTGGGCCTACGCCAGCGGGGCGTTCTTCGGCGGGATCGCGGGCGCCTACTACGCCGCGTTCAAGAGCGCGACGTTCCCCGGGGACTTCTTCTTCAACATCTCGGTGTTCATCCTCTGCATGGTCATCCTCGGCGGCATGGGCAACGTCTGGGGCGTGATCGTGGGCGCGGCGTTCCTCGCCTACCTGAACCAGGAGGGGCTCGCGAACACGGGCTCGTGGATCAACACGAACATCCACTTCGGTCACTGGCACCCGAACATCGACGTTCCGCTCTACGCCTCGGGGATCTACGGGGCGATCATCCTGATCGTCATGCTCTTCAGGCCGGAGGGGCTGATCCCCTCCCACCGGCGCGAGGCCGAGCTGCACCGCGGCGTGCAGGACCAGCCTCTCTACGACGCGACCCACGCCGCCTGATGACGGCCGACGGGAACATCCTCGTCGCCGAGAAGGTGCGCAAGGAGTTCGGAGGCCTCGTCGCGGTCAACGACGTCGACTTCACCGTGCCGACCGGCAAGGTCGTCTCGCTGATCGGGCCGAACGGCGCCGGCAAGACGACGTTCTTCAACATGCTCACGGGCGTCTACAAGCCGACGGCCGGCAGGATCACCTTCCGCGGAGAGGACGTGACGGGGAAGCCGCCGCACGCGATCACCGCGCGCGGCGTCGGCCGCACGTTCCAGAACATCCGACTCTTCCAGCACATGACGGCGCTCGAGAACGTGCTCGTCGGCATGCACGCGCGCCTCCGGGCGAACCTGTTCGTCTCGATCCTGCGCACGCCGGGCGTCCGGCGCGAGGAGGCGCGCGCGCGGGAACGCGCACGCGAGCTGCTCCGCTACTCGGGGCTGAACCGGCACGAGAACGCCGTCGCGCGGAACCTGCCCTACGGCGACCAGCGCCGGCTCGAGGTCGCCCGCGCGCTCGCGACCGAGCCGGCGCTGCTCCTCCTCGACGAGCCGACGGCGGGGATGAACCCGCAGGAGTCGGCGGAGTTCACCTCCTTCGTCGCCCGCCTGCGCGACGAGCAGAAGCTGACGGTGCTGATGATCGAGCACGACATGCGCGTCGTGATGGGCGTCTCCGACCGCGTCTCCGTCCTCGACTACGGCGAGAAGATCGCCGAGGGCTCGCCGCGCGAGGTGCAGCAGAACGAGCGCGTGATCGAGGCCTACCTCGGCAAGGCGGCCGTCGAGGACATGAAGCGCCAGGGACTCGCGTGAGCGCCGACGGCGGGGCGACCGTCCTCGAGCTCGAGGGCGTGCACACCTACTACGGCTCGATCCACGCCCTCAAGGGCGTCTCGCTCGAGGTGCGCGACGGCGAGATCGTGACCCTGCTCGGCGCGAACGGGGCCGGCAAGACGACGACGCTCCGGTCGATCAACGGGCTGAACCGGCCGCGGCAGGGGAGGATCCGCTTCGAGGGGCGCGACATCACCGAGGTGCCGGCGCACGAGATCGTCCGGCGCGGGATCGCGCAGTCGCCGGAGGGCCGCCGCCTCTTCCCGCGCATGTCGGTGACCGAGAACCTCGAGATGGGCGCGTTCCAGCGGCGCGACCGCGCCGGCATCCGAGAGGACATGGACCGCGTCTTCGGGCTCTTCCCGCGCCTGCACGAGCGCCGGCACCAGAAGGCCGGGACGATGTCCGGCGGCGAGCAGCAGATGTGCGCGATCGGGCGCGCGCTGATGGCGCGGCCGAAGCTCCTCCTGCTCGACGAGCCCTCGCTCGGGCTCGCGCCCATCTTCGTCGAGCGGATCTTCGACATCGTGAAGACGATCAACGAGCAGGGCACGTCGATCCTGCTCGTCGAGCAGAACGCGCTGATGGCGCTCGACGCGGCCGACCGCGGCTACGTGATGGAGACGGGCCGGATCGTGCTCGCCGACTCGGCCGCGGCGCTGAAGACGAACGAGCAGGTGCGCAAGACCTACCTCGGCGAGACGTAGGGCCGCCGGCGGCCGGGCCGCCCTATGATCGCGGCGGTGCGGACCGCGCTCGCAATCGCCGTCGCCGGCGCGCTGGGCGCGCTCGCGCGCTACGGCCTCGAGGGCCTCGTGAGCCGGCGGCAGGCGGGGGCCTTCCCGTGGGGGACGTTCGCCGTGAACGTCACCGGCGCGTTCGCGCTCGGGCTCGTCTTCACGCTCGCGGCCGAGCGCTTCGCCGTCGCGCCGTGGCTGCGCTCGGCGCTCACGATCGGCTTCCTCGGCGCGTACACGACCTTCTCGACGCTCGCGTTCGAGACGTACCGGCTCGCGGCCGAGCGGGCGCTCGGCCTCGCGGCCGCGAACATGCTCGGCTCCTGCGCCTCCGGCCTCGCGGCCGTCTACCTCGGCGTCGTCCTCGCGAGGGCGCTGTGACGCGGCTCGAGGGCGAGGGGAAGCTGCTCCGCGTCTTCGTCGGCGAGTCCGACACGTGGCACGGCAGGCCTCTCTACCAGGCGATCGTCGAGCGCGTCCGCGCCGAGGGGCTCGCCGGCGCGACGGTCATCCGCGGCATCGAGGGGTTCGGCGCCGACTCGCACCTGCACACCTCGCGCATCCTCCGCCTCTCCGAGGACCTCCCCGTGGTGATCGAGCTCGTCGACACCGACGAGCGCATCGACGCGGTCCTGCCGCTGCTCGACGAGATGGTCACCGAGGGGATGGTCACGCTCGAGCGCGTCCACATCGTCAGCTACCGGGCCTCGCCGCCGACGAGCAGCGGGAAGTAGGGCGGCGAGAGCAGGAAGCCGATCCGCTCGGCGCCGGCGCCGCGCGCCATCCCGAGCGCGGCGCCGACCCCGTGCACGGGGACGAAGCCGAGCTGCCGCGCGGACGGTCCGTCGCGGCAGCCGGCGACGAGGACGGCGCCGAGCCGCGAGAGGGTGCCGTCGCAGGCGCTCCAGAGCTGGAACGGCTCGAGCGGATGGACCGAGCGGCCCGCCCGGTAGTCGGCGAGGGCGCGCTCGTCGGCGGCCGCCGCCCGCTCGGCGTCGCGCAGCGCGGCCGGGTCGCGCGCCGTGCGCGGGTCGGCGAAGAGCCACCGGTAGGGCGTCTGCGCCGGCGCGGGGAAGCGGCGCTTGAAGTCGTGGAGCAGGATCGCCGTGCCTCCCGGCCGCACCGGGAACGCGCTGCGCCAGGAGCGGAGCGCGAGCCCGAGCCCGAGGTAGGCCGCGGCGATCGGGTTCGGGCGCCCGCGGGGGATGGACGCCGTCGTCGGCGGGATCCCGATCACGATCGCGTCGAGCGGCTCCGGCAGCGCCGTCCCCCTGAACTCGATCGCGCGCAGGAGCGCCTCGGTGTGGGCGGCCGACGGGGTGCCGCCGAAGACGGCGGCCGCGGTCAGCTCGCGCGGGACACGGTCGATCAGGCGCCCGCGGGCGGCCGCCGGGAGCGCCCCGAGCGCGCGCCGCAGCCGCGATCGCGCGAGCCGCTCGAGGATGTCCTCCTCGTACGGGTACCCGCCGAAGACGCGGGGGAGGTGGAGCGCGAGCGAGACGCCGAAGAGCGGGACGCGCGGCGCCAGCTGCCGCTCGAGCTCGACGGCGAGCTCCCAGCCGTTCGAGCCCGCCGTCTCGAGCAGCGACGTCGCCCCGGCGGCCCGCATCGCCTCGGTCGAGGCGCAGCGAAGGAGGGCGGAGGGGCCTCCCGCCACGACCGTCTCGGCGGCGGTCACCGCGACCACGAGGTCGGTCTCGACCAGCGCCGGCGAGACCCGCAGCGGGACGGCGCCGGCGGCGCCGAGGGCGACGAGGTCCTCCGCCTCCGCGTCGTGCACGATCACCCGGCCGCGGAAGCGGCGGCGGAACTCGGGGCGGAAGAGCAGGCCGATCTCCCGCGGGGAGAGGCGCTTCTGGAGGCCGGTCGCGACGAGCACGGTGAGCCGCTCGACGCCGAGCGCCTCGAGCTCGTCGACGGCCGCGGCGACCGCCTCTTGGCGGGGGTCCCAGACGGCGGACGGGATCGGGAGGTGGGGCGGCTCGACCACCAGCGTCGCCGTCCCGCCGCGGGTCGCGAGCCGCTCGAGCGGAGGCCCGGCGAGCGGGAAGCGGAGGGCCTCCCGGACGGCCGCGCCGACGTCCGCGATCGCGCGCCCCGGCGGCGGGGGTCGCAGGACGAGGCCGCCGTCGCCGACGTCGACGACGGCGATCCGGGTACCGGCGAGGAGCGGGACCCGGGGCACGTGGAGCTACGCGCGCCGGGTCGCCGCGGCGGCGGCCGCGGGCGCGGCGAGGATCCGGCCCGGGGCCGGACGCCGGACCGGGCGCGCGGCCGCGCAGGGAACGCCGAGGGTGGTCGCGCTGGGCACGGGCGCCGCGAACCGTACACTCGAGCCGTGGCGCCCAAGACCCTGACGGGAGCGGAGCTCCAACTCGACGACGCGCCGGCCCGCGAGGCCGAGCTCTTCCTCGTCGACGGCAACAACCTCGCCTACCGCGCCTTCTTCGCCCTCCCGGAGGAGCTCGCCACGAGCGACGGCCGCCCGACGAACGCGCTCCTCGGCTTCACGAACATGCTCTTCAAGCTGCTCTCCGACTACCGCCCGAGGGGCGTCGCCGTCGCGTGGGACTCCCGGCCGGTGCACCGCGCCGCGGTCGCGGAGGCGGCCGAGGTGGTCTACAAGGAGGGGCGCCGGCCGATGCCCGACCTGCTCGGCGAGCAGTTCCCCCACTTCCGGCCGATCGTCGAGGCCTTCGGCTACCGGAACCTCGAGTTCGAGGGCTGGGAGGCCGACGACGTGATCGCGACGCTCGCGACCCGCGCGGACGCGGCCGGGATCAGGACGTGCGTCGTCTCGACCGACCGGGACGCGTTCCAGCTCTGCTCCGAGAACGTCTGCCTGATGATGACGCCGCGCGGCGTCGCCGACGTGCAGGTGTACACGCCCGAGCGCGTGGAGGCCCGCTACGGGATCCGCCCCGACCAGGTGCCCGACTTCATCGGGCTCAAGGGCGACAGCTCGGACAACATCCCCGGCGTCCCCGGGATCGGCGACAAGACCGCCGGCCAGCTGGTCGCGCAGTTCGGCTCGCTCGAGGCCGTGATCGAGCACGTCGCCGAGCTCACGCCGGCCCGCGCGAGGGCGATCTCCGAGCACGCCGCGCAGGCGCTCGTCTCGAAGGAGCTCGCGACGATGCGGCGCGACCTCGACCTCGGCTGCGACCCGGCCGAGCTCGTGCTCGCGCCGCCCGACCGCTCGAAGCTGAAGGAGATCTTCCGCCGCTTCGAGTTCCGCAACCTGCTCGGCCGCGTCGACGAGCTCGACGTCGCACTCCCCGCCGCGCCGGCTGCCGTGAGCGGGGTCGAGGTGCCGTGGCGCGAGGGCGAGCTCGACCTGAGCGGACGCGTCGGCTACGCGGCGGCCGGCGACCGGGCGGCCGTCGCCCGCGAGGACGGAGTCGTCGTCGGCCCGCGGCCCGCGCGGGTGGAGGGCGAGCTCGTCGTCCACGACGCGAAGGCGCTCGGGGTCGAGGCGGCCGACGACACGCTCCTCGCGGCCTACCTGATCGAGCCGGGACGGGCGTCGTACGAGCTCGACGACCTCGGGCCGGAGTACGGGCTCGAGCTCGTGCCGGTGCCGGCCGCGGAGGAGGAGACGGCCGCGCTCGTGCGCGCGGCCGAGCTGCCGCGGCGGCTCGCGCCCATGCTGCTCGAGCGTCTCGAGGAGCGCGAGCTGACGCGCCTCTACCGCGAGGTGGAGCTGCCGCTCACGTCGGTGCTCGCCGCGATGGAGCGGACCGGGGTGAAGATCGACACCTACCGGATGGGGGAGATCACGGCGCGGCTGGCGGAGCGCGTCGCCGAGCTCGAGGGCCGCGCCCACGAGCTCGCCGGGGAGGAGTTCCTGCTCGGCTCGACCCAGCAGGTGGCCCGCATCCTGTTCGAGAAGCTCGGCCTGACCGCGGGCCGCAAGGGCAAGACGGGCTACTCCACCGACGCGCGCGTCCTCCGCGCGATCCGCGGCGAGCACGAGCTCGTGCCGGTGATCGAGGAGTGGCGCGAGCTCTCGAAGCTCCTCAACACCTACCTGGGGCCGCTGCCGGCGCTGATCGACGAGGCGACGGGACGGCTGCACACGACGATCAACCAGACCGTCGCCTCGACCGGCCGGCTCTCGACGACGAGCCCGAACCTGCAGTCGATCCCCATCCGCACCGAGCTCGGGCGCGAGATCCGCTCGGCCTTCGTCGCCGAGGAGGGCGCGAAGCTCCTCTCCGCCGACTACTCCCAGATCGAGCTGCGCATCCTCGCGCACGTCTCCGGCGAGCCCAAGCTGCGCGAGGCGTTCGCGCGCGGCGAGGACATCCACCGCGCCACCGCCGCCGAGGTGCTCGGCAAGGACCCCGCGACGCTCACGACCGCCGAGCGCTCGATCGCGAAGATGATCAACTTCGGGATCGTCTACGGCATCTCGGCGTTCGGGCTGTCGGAGAACCTCGAGATCCCGCGCGAGCAGGCCCAGGCGTACATCGACGCCTACCTCGCCCGCTTCCCGCACGTGCAGGACTTCATCGCCCGGACGGTCGAGCAGGCGCGCCGCGACGGCTACGTGACCTCGCTGCTCGGCCGCCGCCGGCCCGTCCCCGAGATCCGCGCCGGCAACCGCCAGACCCGCGCGCTCGGGGAGCGGTTCGCGGTCAACTTCGTCATGCAGGGCTCGAACGCCGACATCATCAAGGTCGCGATGATCCGGATCCACCGGCGCCTGCGGGAGGAGGGCCGGGCCGCGCGGCTCGTCCTGCAGGTCCACGACGAGCTCCTGCTCGAGGTTCCGGACGCGGAGGTCCAGGCGGTCAGGGAGCTCGTGCGGGCGGAGATGTGCGGCGCCTACGACCTCGACCCGCCGCTCGCGGTCGAGGTGGGGGTGGGGGAGAACTGGGCGGAGGCGAAGTCGTAGCGAAAAAATCCCCGCAAATCGGGGCGCGCGCGCAAGCGGGCTATACTTGGCCGTCGTTTTGGCCACGAGCGATGTGATGAACGAGGAGCCGGGTGTCTGGGTCGAGGGGCCCGACGGCGAGCTCGTCCCCGACTACGAGTCGACCTTCCCCGAGATCAACGAGGGCGAGGTCGTGCACGGCACCGTCGTCCGGGTCGACAAGGACGAGGTGCTGGTGGACATCGGCTACAAGTCGGAGGGCGTGATCCCGGTCGCCGAGCTCTCGATCCGGCGCTCCGTGAACCCCGCCGACGAGGTCTCGCTCGGCGACGAGATCGACGCGCTCGTGCTCACGAAGGAGGATGCCGAGGGGCGGCTGATCCTGTCGAAGAAGCGCGCCCGCTTCGAGCTCGCCTGGAAGAACATCGAGCGCGCCGCGGAGTCCGGCGAGCCGGTGGACGGGCGGGTGATCGAGGTCGTGAAGGGCGGCCTCATCCTCGACCTCGGCGTGCGCGGCTTCCTGCCGGCGTCGCTCGTCGACATCCGCCGGGTGCAGGACCTCGACGAGTTCCTCGGCCAGGAGCTCCGCTGCAAGGTGATCGAGCTGAACCGCTCGCGCAACAACGTGGTGCTCTCGCGCCGCGCCGTGCTCGAGGAGGAGCGCAAGGAGCAGCGGCAGCAGATCCTCGACCGGCTGCAGCCGGGCGACGTGGTCGGGGGGCAGATCTCGAACATCGTCGACTTCGGCGCGTTCGTCGACCTCGACGGCATGGACGGGCTGATCCACATCTCGGAGCTCTCCTGGTCGCACGTGAACCACCCGTCCGAGGTGCTCGAGATCGGGCAGACGGTGCAGGTGAAGGTGCTCGACATCGACCGCGAGCGCCAGCGGATCTCGCTCGGCCTCAAGCAGACCCAGAACGACCCGTGGCAGCAGGTGCTCTCGAGCTACGGCGAGGGCGACGTCGTCGAGGGGCGGGTGACGAAGGTCGTGACCTTCGGCGCCTTCGTCGAGATCCTCCCCGGCGTCGAGGGGCTCGTCCACATCTCCGAGCTCGCCGATCACCACGTCGAGAACCCGCGCGAGGTCGTCTCGCAGGGCCAGGCGGTCAACGTCAAGATCATCGAGATCGACGGCGACCGCCGCCGCCTCTCGCTCTCGCTCAAGCGCGTCGAGGAGGGCGAGCAGGTGAAGCCGCGCGCCGACGGCGGCGAGTCCGTGCACCTGACGCCCCAGCTCGCCGTTCCCGAGGCGGAGGCCGAGGCGCCCGCGGCCGAGCCCGAGGCCGCCGCCGAGCCCGCCGGGGAAGAGCCGCCCGCCGCCGAGTGACCCGCCCGGTCGCCGTCGCCGTGACGGGCGGCATCGGGGCGGGGAAGAGCGAGGCGCTCGCGGCCTTCGCGCGCCACGGCGCCGCGACGCTCTCGGCCGACGCCGTCGTCCACGAGCTGATCGCGGGCGACGCCGAGGTGCGCGCGGCCCTCGAGCGGCGCTTCGGGACGACCGACCGCGCCGCGATCGCGCGGGTCGTGTTCGCCGACCCGGCCGAGCTCGCCTGGCTCGAGGCCCTGCTGCACCCGCGGGTGCGCGACCGCTACGCGGAGTGGCTCGCCGGCGTGGACGCCCGGGTCGCCGCGGTCGAGATCCCGCTCCTCTACGAGACCGGCGGCGAGGCGCGCTTCGACAAGGTCGTGCTCGTGACGGCGCCCCCGGCGCTGCGGCGGGCGCGCTCGGCCGCGGCGGGCGGCGAGCGCGAGGCCCGCCTGCTCCCCGACGAGGAGAAGGCGGCGCGGGCCGACTACGTCTACGTGAACTCGGGCTCGCTCGCCGACCTCGACCGCTTCGTCGCGGGCGTGATGGAGGAGCTCGCGTGAGCCGTCCCGGGCCGAGCCGGGTCCCGCCGCCGGCGGCGGCGGGCCTCGGCCGGAGGCAGGGCGAGCGGCGCGGGGCGCGCGTGAGGCGCGCGCTCGTAGCGGGGTGCGTGCTCGTCCTCGCGGCCTGCGCCGCCGCGCTCGTCGTCGTGCTCACGAGCCCGCCGTGGTTCGAGCGCCTGCGCTACCCGCTCCGCTACTCGGAGTACGTGCGCGTGCACGCCCGCGAGAACGGCCTCGACCCGGCGCTCCTCGCGGCGGTGATCTACCAGGAGTCGAAGTTCGACGCGGGCGCGGAGTCGAGCTCGGGCGCGCTCGGGCTCATGCAGCTCACGCCCGCGACGGCGCACGGGATCGCGCTCCGCACCGGGGGGACGCGCTTCCGGACCGAGGACCTGCTCGACCCCGAGCTCAACATCCGCTACGGCGCCTGGTACCTCCACCACCTGTTCGAGAAGTACCGGAGCGAGCGCCTCGTGCTGGCCGCGTACAACGCCGGCCAGGGGAACGTCGACCGCTGGCGCGCACGGGGGAGCCCGATCGGGTTCCCGGAGACGCGCGCGTACGTCGACCGCGTCGAGCACCTGAAGCGCGTGTACGAGGAGGCCTGGCACGGCTCGCTGGAGGCGTCGTGAGCGCCCCGGCCGTCCGGCGGCCGGGCGCCGGTCGGACGAGCTCGCCCTCGCGGGCGGCGAAGCGGGCGCGGCGCGCAGGCGCTCGGGCGAGCGGCGTCACGAGCAGGTAGCGCGCCGCTCGTCGCGAGGCGGAAGGAGACGGCCGGAGAGGGCCTCCCAGACCTCGTCGCCGCCGGCCGCGGCCCGCTCGGCCACGGCGAAGCTGCCGGCGACGGGCGGGGCCTCCACGCGGCCTTCCTATCATGAGCCGGTGCGCGTCTCGGCGAAGGCGGACTACGCGGTCCGCGCCATGGTCGAGCTCGCGGCGGCAGGCGGCGGCCCGGTGAAGGCGGAGCGGATCGCGCAGGCCCAGGAGATCCCGCTCAAGTTCCTCGAGAACATCATGGGCGACCTGCGCCAGGGCGGGCTCGTGCGCAGCCAGCGGGGGGCGGAGGGCGGCTACTGGCTCGCGCGGCCCGCCGCCGAGATCACGCTCGCGGACGTGCTCCGGGCCGTCGAGGGCCCGCTCGCGAACGTCCGCGGCCGCCGCTCGGAGGAGGTCGCCTACGGCGGCTCGGCCGTTCCGCTGCGCGAGGTGTGGGTGGCCGTGCGCGCGAGCCTGCGCGGCGTGCTCGAGGCGGTCACGCTCGCCGACGTCGCGCGCGGCGAGCTGCCCGAGGCCGTCTCCGCCCTCACGGCCGACGCCGACGCCTGGCTCCCGCACTAGGAGCGGGTCACGAGAACGTCGTCTCGCGGAGCGGGCGGACGTGGACGATCTGGCCGCGCTCCAGCTCGAGCTGCTCGGCCTCGTCGCGGGTGAGCTGCACCGAGAGCGGCTGGCCGTCCTCGCGCACGAGCTCGAGCCGCACCTCGAAGCCGACGTGGGCGATCCGCCGCACCATCGCCTCCCTCGTCGTCGCGCCCGGCTCGTGCGCGAGCTCGAGGTCGTGCGGCCGCACGAACGCGTCGCCGAGGCGGTTGGCGCCGCCGACGAAGGTGAGCACGAACTCGTTCGCGGGGTGCTCGTAGAGCTCGCGCGGGCCCGCGACCTGCTCGACCCGCCCGTGGTTCATGACGACGATCTCGTCGGCGACCTCCATCGCCTCCTCCTGGTCGTGCGTGACGACGACCGTGGTCGTGCGCGTCTCGTCGTGGAGCCGCCGCAGCCACGCGCGGAGCTCGCCGCGCACGCGGGCGTCGAGCGCGCCGAACGGCTCGTCGAGGAGGAGCACCTCGGGGTCGACCGCGAGGGCCCTGGCGAGGCCCATCCGCTGGCGCTGGCCGCCGGAGAGCTGTGCCGGGTAGCGCCTCGCGAGGCCCTCGAGCTGGACGAGCGCGAGCAGCTCGGCGACCCGCTCCCGGATCTCGGCCCGGGGGCGCTTGCGGATCGTGAGGCCGAAGGCGACGTTGTCCCAGACGGTCATGTGCTTGAACGCCGCGTAGTGCTGGAAGACGAAGCCGACCCCGCGCTCCTGCGGCGGACGGCCCGTCACGTCGCGCCCGCCGATCGCGACCGAGCCGGCGTCGGGCCGCTCGAGGCCGGCGACGACGCGGAGGAGGGTGGACTTGCCGCTGCCGCTCGGCCCGAGGAGGGCCGTCAGCGAGCCGGTCGCGACCTCGACCGAGACGTCGTCGAGGGCGGTGAACGAGCCGAAGCGCTTGCTGACGCCGGAGATCGCGATCGACATCAGGCCTCCCGCCGTGGCCGCAGGAGGGTCATCGCGACGAGCACGCAGACCGCGATCGCCGCGAGGGCGAGCGAGATGCCGTAGGCGCCGGTGAGGTCGAGGCTCTCGTACCGGTCCTGCACCCGCAGCGTCGCCGTCTCCGTCCTGCCCTCGATCCGGCCGGAGACGACCGCGACCGCTCCGTACTCGCCGAGGCAGCGGGCCGTGGTCAAGACGACGCCGTAGACGAGCGCCCAGCGGATCGCCGGCAGCGTGATCCGCCGGAAGGTCTGCCGGCTCGAGGCGCCGAGCGTGCGCGCCGCCTGCTCCTGCTCCTCGCCGAGCTCGCGCAGCGCCGGCACGACCTCGCGCGCCACGAACGGGAGCGAGACGAACACGGTCGCGAGCACCATCGACGGCGGCGCGAACAGCACCCGGACGCCGTGAGCTTCGAAGAGGCCGTAGAGCCAGCCGCCGCGGCCGAAGAGGAGGAAGAGCGAGAGCCCGACGACGACCGGCGAGAGCGCGAGCGGGAGGTCGACGAACGCGTTCAGGAGGCCCTTGCCGGGGAAGCGGCCGCGCACGATCGCGAGCGCGCAGACGACGCCGAAGAGCGTGTTCAGCGGCACGGCGATCGCCGTGATCCCGAGCGTGAGCTCGAACGCGTGCACGGTGTCCGGGTCGGAGACGGCCGACCAGGCGCGGCCGGCGCCGCCCTCGAACGCCCTCCGGGCGACGAGCGCGAGCGGCGCGAGCAGGATCGCCGCGAGGTACCCGAGCACCGTCGCGCGCAGCGCCGCCCTACGCACGCTCGTGCCTCGTCGCGAGCCGCCGTACCGCGCCCACGGCCAGGAGGACGGCGAACGAGATCGCGAGCAGAACGACCGCCACGGCCGCCGCGCCCGCACGGTCCCCCGCCTGGATCCGGTTGAAGACGACGACGGAGGCAACCTCCGTCCGGTAGGGGAGGTTCCCGGAGACGATCACGAGCGCGCCGATCTCGCCGACCGCGCGGGCGAACGCGAGCGCCACGCCGGAGAGGACCCCCGGCAGGATCGCCGGGAGCACGATCCGGCAGAAGATCGTGGGCTCGGAGGCGCCGAGCGAGCGGGCCGCGTCCTCCGGCTCGCGGTCGAGCTCGTGCAGCACCGGCTGCACGGTCCGCACGACGAACGGAAGCGTGACGAAGAGGAGCGCGAGCACGATCCCCGCCCGCGTGAAGGCGACGTCGACCCCGACCGGCGAGCGCGGCCCGTAGAGCGCGAGCAGGACGAGGCCGGCGACGACCGTCGGCAGCGCGAAGGGGAGGTCGATCAGGGCGTTGACCGCCGCCTTGCCGGGGAACGCGTCCCGGACGAGTACCCACGCGATCGCGGTGCCCGCCACGGCGTTCACGAGCGCCGCCGCGGCGGCGGCCGCGAGCGTGAGCTCGAGCGCCGCGACCGACTCGCTGCTCGAGACGGCCGCCAGGAACCCGCCGCCCGCCGACGAGCGGACGAGGGCCGCGAGCGGAAGGCAGACGACGGCGCCGAGGAAGGCGCCGACGAAGCCGAGCGCGAGCGCGCCGCCCGCGCTCGGCCTCGCCGCCGTGCCCGGCAGGGAGGCTCTAGCCGCCAAGCGACCTCTCGATCCTCGCCATCAGGCCACGGTTCGGGTCGAACCAGCGCCGGTCGACGGCGCGCCAGCCGCCGAGCGTCCGGTCGTCGATCCGGAACATGCCGGGCCGCGAGGGGTAGGTCGCGGCGTGGCGCGCGAGGACGGCGGGGTCGACCGGCCGGAAGCCGTTCTGCGCGAAGAGCTCCTGGGCGGCGGGGCTCTTGGTGAAGCGCACGAACCGCTCCGCGAGCTGCCGGTCCGGGCTCGACCGGAGCACGGCGATCGGCAGCTCGATCAGCATCGTCTGGCGGGGGATCACGTACTGGAGGTCCTGGCCCGCGGCGCGCGCGGCGAGCGCCTCGCTCTCGTACGTGATCAGGACATCCCCCTTGCCCGCGAGGAAGGTGTTCGTGGCGTTGCGCGCGGAGGTGTCCTGCGAGACGACGTGACGGAAGAGCTCCTCGACGAAGGCCACCGCCTGGGCGTCGGTCTTGCCGAGGTGGCGCTGCGCGTCGTAGGCGGCGAGGACGTTCCACTTCGCCGAGCCGGAGCTGAACGGGTTGGGCGTGACGACCTCGACGCCCGGCCGGACGAGGTCGCGCCACCCCTTGATGTGCTTCGGGTTGCCGTCGCGGACGGCGAAGACGACGACCGTGTCGGCGGCGATCCCGCGGTAGGACTGGCGGTTCCACCTCGGGTCGACGAGGCCCGCGTCGACGAGCAGGTTCATGTCGTCGCCGGTCGAGAGGAAGACGACGTCGGCGGCGAGGCCGGCGGCGACGGCCTTCGCCTGGTCGGTCGAGGGGCCGTAGGACTGGGTGAACGAGACGCCGTCGCCGTCGGGGGTCGACTGCCAGGCCTCGACGATCTTGCCGAGGACGGTCTTGGGCGTCGAGTAGGCGACGAGGTCGATCGTCGCGGCGGCGGCCGCAGACGCGGCCGCGAGCGCGAGCGCGGCGACGGCGAGGGCGATGCGGAAGCGGGGCATGGGCCTCCCTGTGCTTTGACTTTGTCAATCGACTTGCTGGACAAGCATGTATGAGGAGATCTCATCTGTCAAATAAGCTCCGCTTGTTGCAAGGCGCGGCCGGAAGCGCGTAGGCTCGCAGGCGCAGTGAGCGAGCTCGACGAGGCTCTCGCTGCGGCGCCGGGTCTGCGCGCGCTCGCGCGGGCCCGCCGCTTCGTCGGCCTCGCCGAGGACCCGCCGGGGTCGAACCGGACGCCGTTCGGGCGCTGGTTCGGCGCCGACGGCGAGCCCTGGTGCGCGATCTTCCTCTCCTACTGCTTCAAGGTGGGTGCCGGCATCGTCCTGTGCGGCGGCGTCGAGGGGCCGGGGGTGACCCCCAGGGGCTGCGCGTACGTGCCGACGCTCGCGCGCTGGCTGCGCGACACCGGCCAGTGGGTCGAGGCGGGCCCGAAGCCCGGCGACATCGCGATCTTCGACTGGGACGGGGGCGAGCCCGACCACGCCGGGATCGTCGAGCGCGACCTCGGCGGCGGGCGCTTCACGACGATCGAGGGGAACTCGGGCGACCGCGTCGCGCGCCGCGAGCGCGGGCCCGGCGGGACGGCGGGCTTCGGCCGCGTCCGGCCGTACGTGGAGGCGCTCGTGCCGGAGCTACACTTGAGCGAGCAATGAGCACGGTCGAGGCGAGGGCGAGGCTGGACGCGTGGGTGGCCTTCCTGCGCTCGCACGCCGCGGTCACGCGGCAGCTCAACGCCGACCTGCTGAACGCCCACGGGCTCACGCTGAGCGACTACGAGGTGCTGCTCCGCCTGGCGCGCGCCGAGGGCGGGATGATGCGCCGGGTCGACCTCGCCCAGAGCGTGCTCCTGACCGCGTCGGGGATCACGCGGCTGCTGGACGGGCTCGAGCGCGCCGGCCTCGTCGAGAAGGCGTCCTGCGCCTCCGACGCCCGCGTCTCCTACGCCAAGCTCACCCCCGCCGGGCGGCGCAAGCTGGCCGCCGCCTCGGAGACGCACCTCGCGGGCGTGGACGAGCTCTTCAACGGCCGCTTCTCCGACGACGAGCTCGACCGGCTCGCCGAGCTCCTCTCGCGGCTGCCGGTCACCGGCGCGGACTGCTCGGCCTAGCGGGGCGGCAGGGCCCGCCGACCTCGTCGGCGAGCGCGATCTCGGCGACGAAGACGCCGCCGCGCCGCGTCGTGCCCTCGGCGAGGTCGTAGTCGCGCAGGTCGCCCGGAATCGTCGAGACCGCGCCCGTCTCGAGCACCGCCTCGTCGTACCCGCGCGCCGGGACGCAGAGCGTGACCGTCGCCCGCACCGCGACGGGCGTCGCGACGGCGGCGACCCTGCGGCCGTCGGCGGCGAGCGTGAAGCGCCGCTCGTCGACGTCCTCGGGCGCCCGCACCGCGACCGTGAGCGTGCGCTCGCGCGGCCCGGCCTGCCCGGGGACGGCGAAGACGCGGATGCGCGCGGGCGTCCGCGGCCTCGTCCAGCCGTCGGGGTAGAGGCCGAACGTGAGCCAGTCCGCGCGCCACGGCTGCGCCGCCTCGATCAGCTTCGTGTCGATCTGCTGCGCGATCGCCGTGCCCGAGACGCGGAAGCGCGCCTCCTGGTTCGACTGGAGCACGTAGCGGGCCGGTGACGCGGCCGCCCGCCCGGTCACTGGGTCGAAGCGGATCCGGCGCTGCGGGAAGGTGTCGCCGGTGTACTTGAAGAACCACGGCCCGCCGTACTGGACGTCGCGCTCGACGGAGACGTTCCAGAACTCGTAGTCGCGCCACACGCGCTGGCTCACGAGGTAGGCGGTCGAGACCGGGTACTGGACCATGGCGACCCGCGCGCCCGTCCCCACGGTCCGGTCGACCCAGTCGTAGGGGGCGAGCTGCGGGTGCGCCAGCGGCCGGTCGGCCCAGTCGTCGACCCGGAAGAGGCGGACGAACATGTAGGCCGTCAGCGCGGGCAGGGCGAGCAGCGCGAGCGCGAGGAAGCCGGCGGTGACCCGGTCGCGCCGCAGCCACCGGTCGGCGGCGACGAAGAGGACGGTGAGCGCGACCGTCGCGCCGGCGAGCACCGCGCGGGCGCCGTCGAGCCCGCCGGCGAAGGCGGCGACGGGCCGGACGAACGACATGATCGGCGCGTCGGAGTTGACGGTCTCGTACTGCTCCCAGGCGAAGCCCGGGAACGCGCCCACGGCGAAGCCGAGCACGACGACCGCGGCGGGGAGGAGGAGCGAGAAGCGCGGGCGCCGCCGGTCGAGGAGAGCGCACGCGAAGGCGAGCACGACGACGGGCGCGAGGTAGATCAGGTAGCGGTCGTGGACGTAGCCGCCCGCGCCGCCGAAGCGCAGGTCGAAGATCGTCACCTCGAGCGTCTGGGCGAGCACGAAGACGGCGCCGACGGCCGCGAACGCCCGCGTCTCCGGCGCCGCGGGCGGGCGCACCGCCGCGGCGGCGAGCCAGGCGGCGCCGGCGACGAGCGGCAGGATGCCCACCCCGAGCGAGACGACCGCGGCGTGGTCGGCGAACGAGCGCCCGATCCCGTTCGGGAGCAGGTTGCCGCCGATCGTGTCGCCGTAGACTCCGAGCGAGGAGGAGAGCCGGCCGAGCGCCGCGAGCACCGCGAGGCCCGCCGCGACCACCGCGTACGCCCAGGCGAGGAGGCGGTGGCGCGCGAGCGCCCGGCGCGGGGACCGCTCGTGGAGGAGGAGCGCGAGCGGCGCGACGAGGACGAGGAGCGCGAACTGCGTGCGCGCGAGGAACGCGACCCCGATCGCGGCGAGGGCGAGCGCGTCGTTTCCGCGCGAGGGCGCCGTCGCGGTGCGCTGGACGGCGAGCAGCGCCCACAGGAGCGCGGGGTAGGCCGCGACCTCGGTCATCAGGAACGAGGCGAAGAAGATCCACGGCGTGCAGACGGTGAGGAGGGCGACCGCGTAGGCGGCCGCCCGGGACGCGGTCGCGCGCCGCGCGAGCAGGTAGGCCGGGATGCAGGCCGAGGCCATGATCCACGCGTTCAGCAGGTGCGCGTTCCAGAGGTCGTGCGGGACCGCGCCGCGCCGGAACGCCGGCGCGACGAGGAGCGGGTAGAGCTGGTCGTAGCTCGGGACGAGCTCGCCGCGCAGGCGCGGGAGGGGCGAGAGCGTCTGGGCGACGCTGATCGCGCGCCGCTCGTAGAGCAGCTCGTTCGTCATCGCGAACCAGTCGCGCGCGTGCGTCGTCAGCACGGCCAGGCCGGCCGCGAGCGCCGCCCACAGCACGAGAATCCCCGCCCGCCCGGTGAGCGACCTCACGCGCGCCACGGCTCGGCTGGTCGACCCCCGCGGCGCGCCATGAGCCAAATCTACGGAACCCGTTCGGAGACCGTAAGGATGGCCGGCCCCGGCAGCAGGCTCTTTGGCCGGAACTCCTACCGAAACCCTGAGGAGCCCGCGCGAGCGCATCACGAGCCGATGCGTTTGCCGTTCGCGCAAACGGCTGAAAACGCACGGGTAGCCCAACGACCAAGGAGGTCCGCCCAATGAGACGTCTTCGCTTGCTCGGCCTCCCGGCCGTGGCGGCGGTCGCAGTCACCGTGTTCGCGCTCACGGCCGGAATCGGCTCGGCCCGCTCGACGGCCGCGCCGAACAACACAGCCCCTCCGACCATCTCCGGCAAGGCGCAGGTCGGCCAGCTCCTGAAGGCCGACAACGGCACCTGGACCGGGACGACGCCGCTCACGTTCTCGTTCCAGTGGCGCATCTGCGACCAGAACGGCGGCGCCTGCCACGACATCGCCGGCGCCACCGGGAACGAGTACACGCTCAAGTCCGGGGACCAGGGCAACACGATCCGCGTGCAGGTGACGGCCAAGAACTCGGAGGGCTCGGACACCGCCACGTCGGTGCCGACGGCCGTCGTGGCCGCGGGCTCCTCCGGGACGCCCGCGCCGAGCCCGGCGCCGTCCGGGAACGGCTGCCCGAAGATGGCGGCCGGCGCCTCGTCGGTCTCGGTGTCGGACGTGGCGGCGCCCGCGCGCCTGCAGATCAACCAGATCCAGCCGAGCCCTGGCGTGATCACGGCCGGAACGGACGTGTTCACGGTCAAGTTCCACGTCACGGACACGTGCGGCTCCGCCGTGCAGGGCGCCCAGGTCTTCGCGACGGGCGTGCCCTACAACATGATCTCGATCCCGGCCCAGCAGCCGACCGACGCGCAGGGCTGGGTCTCGATGCAGTTCCGGACGCTGCGCGGCTTCCCGGCCACGCCGCACCAGCAGCTGCTCGTCATGTTCGTCAGGGCCTCGAAGCCGGGCGACCCGATCCTCGCCGGCATCTCGACGAGGCGGCTCGTGTCGCTGCACGTGAACCTGCGCGGGTAGGTGCGCAGGTGCCAAGCCGAAGGGCCGCGCCCCCGCGCGGCCCTTCGAGCCTTCCCCGCGCGGGCGACCGGGTCGCCGGGCGCGGTCCGCCCCCTAGGCGTTGCGCCAGGCGCGCCACGCGAGCAGCAACGCCGCGACGCCGGGAACCACGACGATCGGCACGACTCCACCACTCATTCGGGTCACCTCCGTAGATGCCGGGTACGAAGGCCGCATTCGCTTCTGTGTGACCTGGAGAACGGCAGGATCCTCGTGCGCTCTGAGGCAATTCCCTCCGAAGGGGGATGGAGACCCCCCGGATCGAGTGAGCGAATGCGGTCCCCGCCCCATCGCGGCCGCGGCTGCGCGCGCGTACGAGAAGAACCCGAACATCTCCGCTTGGAGCAGGGAGAGCGAGACGCGGTGAACTGCCTTCGCTTGATCGCGGCGGAGAAGGTCGATCGTCGCCTCTTGCTGCTGTGTCGGCTGCTGGGTGTCTCCCGCTCTGGTTTTCACGCCTGGGAGCGCCGGCCGCCGTCCGACCGGGATCTTGCCGGCGCCTGGCTGCTCGAGCGGATCCGCGAGATCGACGTGGAGAGTCGCCAGATCTTTCGCGGCGGATCGTCGGCTGGTCGATGCGCCCGGATCTGGAGGTCGAGCTTGTCGTCGACGCGCTCGAGGCGGCGATCGCCCGCCGACGGCTGAAGCCGGGGCTGGTCCACCACTCCGACCAGGGATCGCAATACGTGTCGCTGCGCTTGACGCCGCGAGCGCCGCTGCCGATACCTCGGCGGTCGCGGCGGCCCGGTTTGTAGAGGGAAACCGAGAACCCGACCCATGGGCGGAACCAGACATTGCGCAAACCGGCTCCGGCTGGCCGCACCTCGGATCGACATCCAGGAGCGTCGCGAGGTCAGGCGCGATTCGGAACGCTGACGCGCGGCGCCGGGCCGGTGGACGGCTCGGCGGTTCCGTAAAGGACGTCCGGGTCGAGGTCGGCGCCGTTCGGCCATACGACGGTCTCGCCGAATTCGTCCACCTCAACTTGGGCGAACAAGGCCGGATCGCGGAGCGGCGCGAAAACCGGCCCCCCGAGGAGCGGCTCGATATCGACGTCGCGCACCTCTCCGTCGGCGAAGACGACCCGTACAACGTACGGGTCGAGGGGAACGGCGGTCTTGACGGCCGGAGCGATCACGGCAGTGGATCAATCGGTCGGACCGGCTCCATGCGCTCGGCGCGTGCCCAGTTGGCCGAGAGCTCATCCCGATGCAATGCCGCCCACTCGCGGACGAGCCGCGCTGCCCGTGACGGGAGTTCGCCGTCGAGCACCTCGCCGGACCCAATGGCGACACGCGCTCGGTGCTCGCCGTAGAGAGCGTGGAAGTGCGGAGGCGGGTGATCCTTGACGAACATCCTGATCACGATGCCATAGAAGGCGCTGACCGTCGGCACGAATACCCGTTTTCGAGCGTACCGACCATCCCGCGGCCCGACCAGTTGGCCACAAGAGACACGGCCGCCCAGACACCGGTTTGCGCAATGTCAGTTATGGAGCGTGCCGGGATCGAACCGGCGACCTCCGGCTTGCAAAGCCGGCGCTCTCCCAGCTGAGCTAACGCCCCGTCTGGGACGGACTGTAGCGGCGGTCTCCCCCCGGCGGCCAGGTCGCGGGCCGCGCGGGGCGGCCCGCGACGCGGGCGCTCCTACGCCGCCCGCGAGAGGCGCTCTTCGTGCCGGGCGCGCTGGATGATCAGGTCACGGTCGCCGAAGCGGATCGTGGCCCGGACGGCGCGCTGCTCCTCCCAGAGCTCGGCGAGGAGCCGGTCGAGCTTCTGGTGCTCGGCCGCCAGCCCAGCGTCGTGCCCCTCCGAGAGCGCGTGCAGGACCTCTGCCCGGCGGTCGGAGAGGCGGTCGATCTCTTGCCTGATTTCCTCCAGAGTTCTCATCAACCTCTACTCAACGTCGGAGTCCGGCACCCGATTCCCGGAATCGGCAAGACGTAACCAGGCCGGGAAACCCTAGTCGTAGCCGAGCTCCTCGAGCCGGTCCTCGTCGATCCCGAAGTAGTGCGCGAGCTCGTGCAGCACGGTCACCCGGATCTCCTCCTCGAGCTCGGCCGGGTCCGGGAACGCCTCGACGAGCGGCCGGCGGAAGATGGTGATCTTGTCCGGGAGGTACTCGTGGGACTGCCAGAGGCCGAACAGCTCGGGGTCGTCGGGATCGGCCTCCTCGACGACGACGGCGACGTTCTCGAGCGCCTCGGCGACCTCCGGCGGCAGGCCGTCGAGGGCCCGCCGGACGTGCTCCTCGAAGGCCCGGCGGTTCACCGGTAGCGCCGGAGCGGGGGGCGCTTCGCCACGAGGTAGACGGTAGCCGCGCCGTAGACGAAGCCCCCGACGTGGGCGAAGAACGCGACCCCGCCGCCCTCGGCGGGGTGGGTGACGGCGAACCCGCCCTCCCAGAGCTGGAGGAAGAACCAGACGCCGAGGAAGAGGAAGGCCGGCAGCGGCACGACGAAGAAGCCGATCAGGGTGAGGACGCTCGCGTTCGGGAGGAGCAGGAAGTAGGCTCCGAGGACGGCCGCGATCGCGCCGCTCGCGCCGAGGTTCGGGACGCTCGCGTCGGCGACCGTCGCGTAGTGGAGCGTCACCCACGTCTGGAGGAAGGTCGCGGCGACCCCTCCGGCGAGGTACCAGAGCAGGAAGCGGATCCGCCCGAGCGCGTCCTCGACGTTGTTGCCGAAGATCCAGAGGAAGAGCATGTTCCCGAGGATGTGGAGCCAGCTCGCGTGCATGAACATCGACGTGAACACCCCCTCCCAGGCCGGGAGGTGGTGGCCGGCCACGGGCGGCAGGCAGGGGCCCTGGACGGAGCAGGGGTAGTAGGCGTAGCGGTCGACCGTCGACTCGCGCGCGCCCAGCTCCCAGAGCCAGACGACGAGGTTGGCCGCGATCAGGCCGACCGTGACGACGGGCGCCCGCCGGGTCGGGACGTTGTCGCGGAGCGGCAGCACCGGGCGATCCTACTCGGCCCGCGGACTTGACAAGAAGCCACTTAGGTTTTATTCTGTCGATAGATTCAATCTACTGGACGAACGTGGCGACCCCGCCACGAGGAGGTTGGAACGAAGATGACGACGCTGGTTCGCTGGGACCCGTTCCGCGAGGTGGCGGCCGTGCACAACGAGCTGTCGCGCCTCATGAACGGGCTGTTCGAGGGGAACGGGCGCCTCGCCCAGAGCTGGGTGCCCACGCTCGACGCCTGGGAGACCGAGGACGAGCTCGTGTACGCGTTCGACCTGCCCGGCGTGCCGCAGGACAAGATCTCGGTCGAGGTCGAGGACGGCACGCTCACGGTCAGCGCCGAGCGCGAGCGCAGCGAGGAGGTCTCCCGAGAGCGCTACCACCGCTACGAGCGCCGCTTCGGCACCTTCGCCCGCACCGTCGGACTGCCGCAGGGCGTGAGCGAGGAGGCGATCAAGGCCGCCTACAAGGACGGCGTCCTCGAGGTTCGCGTCCCCAAGCCCGCGCAGGTGAAGCCGAAGAAGGTCGAGATCGCGTTCGCCGAGCCCGGTCACGTGACGATCGAGGGCTCGGCCGCCAAGGCTGCCTAGACCCCTCCGGGCGCCTGCTCGCCGGCGCAGGGGCGGCCGCGAGGCCGCCCCTGCCGTAGCATCGGCCGGTGGGGAGCCTCGGGACGCCCGCGCTCGTGGCCGTCTTCGCCGCCGCGGCGGCGGCGACCTGGGCGGCCGGAGCCGTCCTCTCCCGGACGACGGACGCCCTCGACGTCCGGCTCCGGCTCGGCGAGGAGCTCGGCGGGCTCGTCCTGCTCGCGATCACCGGCAGCCTGCCCGAGATCGCCATCACCGCCTCGGCGGCGCTCTCGGGGCACCTGGACCTCGCCGTCGGCAACCTGATCGGCGGGGTCGCGATCCAGACCCTCGTCCTCGTCGTGCTCGACGCCGCCTCCGGGCGCGAGCGGCCGCTCTCCTTCCTCGTGGGGTCGCTCGTGCCGGTCGTCGAGGCGCTGATCGTCGTCGTCGTGCTGGCGACCGCGCTCGCGGGCGCGGCCCTCTCGCCCTCGACGAACGTGCTCGGCGCGAGCCCGGCCTCGATCGCGGTCGTCGTGCTCTGGGTCGGGGGGGTGTGGGTGGTGAACCGCGTCCGCCTGCACCCGAGCTGGGAGGCCCACGCGCCCGAGAGCCGGCCCGGGCGGCGCCACGCCCGCCAGGACCATCCCGCGCGCGCCCACCCCTACGCGGCCGCCGCGACCGGGGCGGTGGCGGCCCGCTTCGCCGGCGCCGCGGCGGTCACGCTCGGCGCCGGGGTGGCGCTCCAGGACGCGGGCAGCCTGCTCGCCGGCCGGATGGGGCTCCAGGGCGCCGTCTTCGGGGCGACCTTCCTCGCCGCCGCCACCGCGCTGCCCGAGGTCTCGAGCGGGATCGCGGCGGTGCGGCTCGGCGACCTCCAGCTCGCCGTCGGCGACATCCTCGGCGGCAACTCCTTCCAGCTCACGCTCTTCCTGCTCGCCGACCTGCTCGCGGGCACGCCGGTCGTGGTCGCCGCCCACCACTCCGACGTCTGGCTCGGCGGTCTCGGCCTGCTGATGACGGGGATCGCCGCGACGGCCGTGATCGCCCGGCCGCGGCGCACGTTCCTCCGCCTCGGCGTCGACTCGCTGGCGCTCGCCGCCGTCTACGCGGCCGGGATCGCGCTCCTCACGCGCGTCGCCTCCTGAGCGAGCGCCCCCGCGGGGCTCAGAGGGCGAGGCCCTCGCGGACGCGGTCGGCGACCGCGGCCAGCTCCAGGCGGGCGCCGGTGACGTCGCGGAGGAGCTCCTCGGCGGTCGGTCCCTGGCCGAGCGCCCAGAGCTCGCGCAGCAGGTCGCCCGCGTCGCGGCGCGCGAACCAGGCGTTCCCGAGCTCGGCGCGGAGGAACTCCCGCAGCTGCGCCTCGAAGGCCCACGAGCGCAGGTAGCCGCTGACGTAGAACGACCCGTCGAGGTCGGAGAGGTAGTTCTCCGGCTCGGCCGGGAAGCGGTAGGCCTCCGACAGGAGCTCGGCGTAGCGCTCCCGCATCGCCGCCGGGTCGTCGGCCTGGAAGAACTCGATCTCGTAGAGGAGCTTCGCGGAGTAGCGGCGCGCGAAGTAGAGCAGGGAGGCCGCTCCCTCGTTCGCGAGCCGCTCGACGCGCGGGACGTCGAGCCGGCGCCGGAGCCACTCCGGCTCGGTCACGAGGCGCTGGAGCAGCATCGCCCAGCCCTCCGTCACCGCCATGTCGCCGAGCCGGCGGGCCTCGACCGGCAGGTCGCGCGAGGTGTGCGCGAAGTGCTCGGCGTGGCCGGCCTCGTGGAAGAGGGCCTCCCAGTCGTCCCGCCCGCCGATCGGCTGGATCACGAGCACGACCCGGTCCGGCACCTCGATCGGCGAGCAGAACGCGCGCGGGCTCTTCGCCGGCCGCCGCTCGAGGTCGAGGTGGACGTTCTCCTGCGCGCGCAGGTCGATCCCGAGCTCCCGGAGCGTGCCCTCGAGCGCCGGCAGCATCTGCTCCGACGGGTAGGACTGGTCCCACTCGGGCGCCCGGAAGAGCCGGGGCACGTCCCATGCCCGGGCGTCGGCGAGGCCGATCCCGAGCCGGGCGCGGAAGAGGCGGTCGCCGGTCTCCTCCCACAGCGTCTCGGTCTCGTCGAGGAGCTGCTCGCACTGCGCCGCGAGCTCGTCGAGCCGGAAGCCGAAGCGCCGGTAGAGCTCGTAGTAGTTCGGCGCCCCGAGCCCGACGACCGCCTCGCGGTCGATCCGGGCGGCCTCGAGGTAGACCGGGTTCAGCTCCTCGTCGGTCAGCCGGAGCCTCGTCTCCTCGAGGCGTTGCCGCCGGGCGCGGTCGGCCTCGTTCGCGATCGCCGGCCGCAGCATCCGGAACGGGATCCGCTCGCCGTCGACGGTCGCCTCGAGCCCCGCCTCGACCGCCGCGATCCGCTCCTGGTGCGAGCGGGTGAGGTTGCCGAGGTACCCCTCGCACGCGAACCGCCAGAGCTCGGTCGGGGCGCCCTCGAGCCGCCGCGCCGTCTCGAGCCGCGTCAGCTCGCCGTGGCGCTCGTAGATCGGCTCGAGCTCGAGCGACTCCTTCAGGCCCGCGTAGTGGAGGTAGTACTCCTCGTCGACCTCGGCGATGAAGCGGTCGGCCTCGTCGCGGAACGCGTCGAGCTCGCGGGTGGAAGGGGCGTCCGTCGCCACGGGCTCCGTAGGATAGGCGCCGTGGAGGAGCTGAAGCTCCAGACCGAGCGCCGCACCCAGCTGATCGACATCACGGACCGCGTCCGCGCGGCCGCGAACGGCGGCGCCGGCGCCGCGCTCCTCGTCTACGTCCCGCACACGACCGCCGCCGTCACCATCAACGAGAAGATCGACCCCGTCCTCGTCGAGGACCTCGAGCGCGCGTTCGAGCGCGTCGTCGGCGACGACTGGGGCTGGCGGCACGACGACGCCGACGGCCCGAACGGCCCCTCCCACGGGCGCGCCTCGGTCGCCGGCTCGCAGGTGCTCGTCCCGCTCCGGGGCGGCGAGCTCGCGCTCGGCCGCTACCAGGCGATCTTCCTCTGCGAATTCGACGGGCCCAAGCAGCGTTCGGTCTACGTCACCCTCTTGCGATAACGCTCCTCCTCCGGCTCCGCCTGCGGACGCCCCGCCTCGAGCTGAGGCTGCCGCGGGAGGACGAGCTGCCCGCGCTCGCCGAGCTCGCCGCGCGGGGGATCCACCCGCCCGAGCGGATGCCGTTCCGCATCCCCTGGACCGACCGCTCGGGCCGCGACTTCCTCGACGCCTTCCTCGCCTTCCACCTGCGCGCCCGCGAGGAGTGGCGCCCCGAGAGCTGGTCGCTCGTCCTCGGCGTCTACGTCGACGGCGAGCCCGCGGGCACCCAGGACGTGCGCGCAGAGCGCTTCGCCGAGCGCCGCGAGGTCGAGACGGGCTCCTGGCTCGGCCGCGCCTTCCAGGGCCGCGGCCTCGGGACGGAGATGCGCGCCGCCGTGCTCGAGCTCGCGTTCGCCCGCCTCGGCGCCGAGGCGGCCGTCTCCGGCGCCTTCGAGTGGAACGCCGCCTCGCTGCGCGTCTCCGAGAAGCTCGGCTACCGCCCGGCCGGCGAGGCGGTGTGCGAGCCGCGCGGCGTGCCCGAGCGCGAGCTCGTGATGCGGATCGAGCGCGCCGACTGGCTGCGGCGCGAGCGGCGGCCGGTCGAGGTCGAGGGGCTCGGGCCCTGCCTGCCGCTGTTCGGCCTGTAGCCTCGGAAGCGATGCGCCCTCCGGTCGCGCGCGACGAGGAGCTCGAGCTCCGGATCGACTCGCTCGCCTACGGCGGGAACGGCGTCGCGCGCCTCGACGGCTTCGTCGTCTTCGTCCGCCGCGGGCTCCCGGGCGACACCGTGCGCGCGCGCGTCACGAAGGTGCGGCGCCGCCACGCCGAGGCGGTCGCGACGGCCGTCCTCGAGCCCGGGCCGGTCCGCGTCGACCACCCCTGCGCCCACTACCCCGCGTGCGGCGGCTGCCGCTTCCAGGACCTCGAGTACGGCGCCCAGCTCGCCGCCAAGCACGCCTGGGTCGCCGACTCGCTCGCCCGGATCGCCGGCGTCGCCGAGCCGCCGCTCGAGCCGATCGTCGGCGCCGGCGAGCGCTTCGGCTACCGCAACAAGATGGAGTACTCGTTCACGCAGGCCGAGGGCGGGCCGGCGCTCGGCCTCCACCGCGCCGGCCGCTGGGACGAGGTGCTGGAGCTCGAGCGCTGCTGGCTCGCCACCGACCTCGGCAACCGGATCAGGGACGCGGTGCGCGACTGGGCGCGCGAGGAGCGCCTGCCCGCCTACGACCAGGCGACCGGCGAGGGCTACCTGCGCCACCTCGTCGTGCGCGAGGGCGTCAACACCGGCCAGGCGCTCGTCCTCCTCGTCACGCACCGGGGCGAGCGGTTCGACCGCGAGCGGCTGATCGAGGTGCTCGCCGCGATCCCCGAGGTGCGCTCGCTCCACTGGGCCGTCAACGACTCGCCGGCCGAGGTGACGAGCCTGCCGGCCGAGCTCCTCTGGGGCGACGAGGCGATCGAGGAGGAGCTCGGCGGCCTGCGCTTCCGGCTGCGCCCGAACGCCTTCCTGCAGACGAACACGCACATGGCGGAGCGCCTCTACGAGCTCGTGCGGGAGACCGCCGGGCTCGGCGGCGGCGAGACCGTCTACGACCTCTACTGCGGGATCGGCACGATCGGGCTCACGCTCGCCCGCGACGCGCTGACGGTGTGGGGGGTCGAGATCTCCGAGGAGTCGGTCGCGTGCGCGATCGAGAACGCCGAGCTGAACGGGATCGGCAACGCGGCCTTCTTCGCGGGCAACGTCGGCCAGGCGCTCGAGGAGCTCCGCGCCCGCGCCGGCGACCCCGACGTCGTCGTCGTCGACCCGCCGCGCGCCGGGCTCGCGGGCAAGGCGCTCAGGCGGCTCGGCGAGCTGGCAGCGCCGCGCGTCGTCTACGTCTCCTGCAACCCGACGACGCTCGCGGGCGACGTCAAGCGGCTGCGCGAGGAGTACGGCTACGAGCTCGCGCGCACCACGCCCGTCGACATGTTCCCGCACACGCCGCACGTCGAGTCGGTGTCGCTGCTACGACGCCGGGGCCGCGCGTAGCCGGCGCCACAGCAGGTCGGCGTTCGGGAGGAGGAAGCCGAGCGAGATCCCGGGCAGGGCCGGCAGGCCCGACACGTCCCACCAGGTGGCGAGCACCATCGTCAGCGCGAGCCCGGTCAGCAGCCCGGCGAAGGTCCACGCGGGCCGCAGGCGGAAGCGCACCGCCGCGCCGAGGAAGACCGCGAAGAAGAGCACGTCCGGGAGGCCCAGCCGCGCGGCGCCCCCGCCCGGGACGACGAACGCGACCGAGAGCGCGCCGAAGACGTGCGCGTGGCCCTCGGTGATCTGCTTCGTCGGCCCGCGCCAGACCGAGTACGCGTCGACCCACGGGATCAGGAGCGCGACCACGACGACCCACGAGACGGCCTCGAAGTACGTCAGGAACCACCAGCCGAGGAACGTCAGCGCGCCGAGCTTGCAGAAGTTCGAGCCCACCGGGAGCCCGGCCCACGAGAACGCGAGCGCGGCGACGACGCACCCGGCGCCGAGCGCCAGCGACAGCCGGTGGCTCCAGAGCGGGAGGGCGAGCCAGACGAGCGTGAAGCACGCCGGCATCACCACGAAGGCGACGAGCAGGATCGAGGGCCAGAGCGAGAGGCCGCCCACGTGCGGAGCGGCCTCGTACCAGCCGACGAGGGCGCCGAGGAGCGCTAGTACGGCGGCAGCGCGGCCCACCACTCGCCGATCGGCTTGAAGGCGTTCCAGTAGCGCGTCTTCGCGGCCTGCTCGTCGAGCGACGAGTCGATGTCGGGCACGACGAGCGCCTCGATCGTCGGCGTGAAGCGCTGGAACTCGCCGAGCGCGGGCTCGAGCCGCCTCGCGAGCGGGAACTCGAGCGCGTTCACGAACTCGAGCGTGTCGTCGCCCATGACGACGAGCAGCTTCGGCTGGACGATCCGCAGCTCGCGCTTGAGCCACCCCCGCGACGCCTCGAGGTCGGCGCCCGCGAACTTGACGCAGTTCGTCCCGAACACCTCGCGCGGGTCGACCCGGAGCCGCTCGAGCGAGCGCTTGAGCGCGTGCCCGGCGCGGCCGTGGAAGGCGACGCCCTCCTGGAGCTCCTGCGCCTGCGGCCCGTACTTGACGAGGAAGATCGTGCCGAGCGGGTGCCCGGTCGGCTGGGCGACGGGCGCCCCGCCGGCGGCCTCTGCGACCTCGTGCTCCAGGCGGAGGATCTCGCGAATCGCCTTGTCGAGGTACCGCTGGTAGATCTCGTCTGTCGTCACGGCGGCGCCCAAGACCCGGCCAGGACCTTTCTCGCCTAGCGCACCTTTTCCTTGACCTGGGCCATCCACTTGAGGCCCTGGAGGTACGCGAGCGACTTCGGGCGGCGCAGGATCTCGGCGCTTCGGAGCGAGATCAGGAATTCCTCCGGGTCGCGGAACGCCCGCATCCGCACCGCGCCCGTGCCGACGCCCTGGAGCACGTGCGCGTCCGAGCCGGCGCCCATCGTCAGGTCGTACTTGCGCGCGAACCGGAGCGCCTCCTCGTTCTGCGCGTCGAAGAGCAGCCGGGCGTTGTAGACCTCGAAGACGTCGATGTCGGCGAGGTGGCGGTGGAGGGTGCGCGGCTCCGGGATCGTGTGCATCCGGTCGAAGGGGTGCGGGACGTACACGAGCCCGCCCTGCTCGCGGATCGCGGCGATCGTCTCGGCGAACGAGAGGCCGCGCGGGATCTCGCGCTCGAGGAAGAGGCCGATCACCTCGCCCTGGTCGTCGGTCTTGATCTCCTCGCCCGGGATCACGACGAGGCTGCGTCCGCGGGCCAGGTCGGCGGCCTCGAGCGCGCCGCCGAGGACGTTGTGGTCGGTGACCGCGATCGCCCCGAGCCCCTCCGCCTCGGCGTGGTCGAGCAGCTCGGCCGCGTCGACGGCACAGTCGTACGACCAGGCGGTGTGCATGTGGAGGTCGGCGACGATCCACGGGCGGTCCGCGAGCGGCTCGACCGCGCGGCGCGCTCGGCGGCGCTTCGTGAGCCCGGCGTAGAGCTCGTCGAGCTCGGCCGCGACGTCCGCGAACGACCGCCCGGCCGCGGCGGCGCGCGAGCGCTCCCGCTCGCGCGCGCGCACCTCGCCGTCCTCGGCGAGCCGCGCGACCGCGGCGGCCGCGAGCTCCGGCTGCTCCGCCACCCCCGGCGGCGCCGCCACCGCGCACCCCGCCGCCTGCGCCTCGAGCAGCACCCGCGGGAGGCCGGCGATCCCGGGGACGAAGATCGCGGCGGGCCCGAGCAGGTGCGCGCGCGAGACGCCGTCGCGGGCGGTGCGCACGTGCACGCGGTCGGCGAGGTCGCGCGGGATCGCCGGCCGCGCGACGAGGGGCGTCGTCCGCAGCAGCACAGCCTGCCATCCCGGCAGCTCGCGCAGCGCCCGCAGCACCGCGCGGCCGAGCGCGCGCTCGTTCGGCCTCAGCTCGACGACGATCCAGGGCTCCTCGGGCTGGCCGCCGTAGAGCTCGGGGTCGAAGCCGGGCGAGAGGAGCCGGTAGTCGCCGGGGAAGCGCTCGGCCGCGGCCGCGCGCGTGCGCTCGGAGAGGGCGACGAGGGCGTCGATCCGCGCGAGCAGCTTCTCGCGCTGCGTGCGCGCCGGCGGGTACCCGAGCCGCTCCGGCGAGACGAACGTCGCCACGGTGAGCGCGTCGGTCTCGCGGAGCGCGAGGTACGAGAGCGACGGCAGCCCGGGCTCGAAGCCGTGGACGACGTCGTAGCGGCCCCGCGCGAGCGCGAGCGCGAGGTTCGCCCGCACCCCCACCGGCACGCCGAGCTGCGAGCGGCGGGAGATCGGGACCGCCGGCCCGACGGCGATCACCTCCGCGGGCTCGGCGTGGCCCTGCAGGACGCGGCGGCCGTCGAGCAGGTCGGCCGGGCGCGTCGAGGGCGCGAGCACGGTCACCGCGTGACCGCGGCTGCGCAGCTCGCGCGCCACCCCGGCGACGTGCTCGTTCACGTCGTGCGGCTGCGACCACGCGAACGGCGTCACCAGGCAGACCCTCATCGACGGGACCCTAGCGCCGCGGGAGGCGCCCCACGCCGAGCAGGAAGGCCGCCGCCGCGCACGAGCACACGATCACGTCCCCCGGGATCCGGGCCCGGGGGCTGACGGCGTAGACGAGCACGTTCTTCGCGCTGTCGGAGACGATCCGGCTCGCGCCGCCGTGGCGCGGGAGCTGGGCGATCTCGGCCCAGATCGAGCGCCCGTAGCGGGCGGTGCCGCCGGCATGCCAGGTGAGCGTGACGGCGACGGTCGCGACGACGGAGACGGCCGCGAGCGCGACGGTCGCGGCGCGCCAGCGGGCGAACGCGGGCGCGAGGCCGAGCGCGAGGAAGGGCAGCGCCGGGACGAGGAAGCGCGGCCCGGGGGAGATCCCCCCGTAGGGCAGGAAGTAGCCGACGTTGACGAGGAGGAAGCAGGCCGTGACCGCCGCGCAGAGGAGCGCCTCGGCGCGGCGGCGGCGGGCGAGCAGCACGAGCCCCGCGGCCGCCGCGACGACGACGGGCGTGACGACGAGCAGCCCGCCGCGGCCGACGAGCACCTGCTGCAGCGCGTGGAGGCGCGGCGTCGCGATCCCGAAGAAGCCGGAGCTCTGGTCACCGGCGTAGCGGTTCGCGACGTACCTGTAGGGGAGGTGGAAGGGCGAGCCGAACGCCCACCGGTCGTAGAGGCCGAGCAGGACGAGCGCGGGCAGCGCGCCCGCCGCGTAGCGCACGAGCGGCCGCAGGCCGAGGCGGAGCGCGACGTAGACGGCGACGGCCGCGCCCGCGAGCGCGGCCGGGAACTCGACCAGGACGGCCGCGCCCGCCGCGAGGCCCGCGGGCGCGGGCCGGCGCGCCCACGCGAGCACGAAGCCGCCGAAGGCGAGCGTCCCGGCGGTCACGTGGCCGAAGGTCGTCGCGGCGAGCGGCGCGACGAGCGTCCCGAGCGCGAACGCGACGAGCGCCGCCCCGCCGAAGCCCGGCTCGAGCCCCTCCGCGACGCGCCCGACGAGGAAGGCGCAGGCGAGGAAGGCGAGCCCGCCGGAGAGGACGCGCACCGCCCAGAGGCGGGGGTCGCCCTCGGCCGTCCAGCGCTCCGGGGGCGGCAGGCGCACCGCCTCGGCCGCCGGCAGCGCGAGCGCCGACATTCCCGGCGCCTTGTCGGAGTAGAGGTGGCCGCCGAACGACGCGCGGTCGAAGTTGCCGTCGATGCAGCCGTCCACGCGCACCTCGGCGTGCGCGAGCGCGCGCGTCAGGCAGAGGCGGGACACGTCCTGCGAGGACACGTCGAACATCGACGTGAGCACCGCGACGGCGACGAGCGCGAGCAGCGCGAGCTCGTGCCGCGGCCTGGCCCAGGGGAGGCTCACCGGCGGGCCCACCCGGCGCGGAGGGCGAGGACGAACGCGGCGGCGGCGACGGCGGAGACGGCGATCGCCGCGTAGACGCGGCTGGGCCCGAGCCAGACGAGCGCGTTGTTCGCGAGCAGGTCGTCGAGCCTCGCCGCCCGTCCGTGCGCGGCGAGACGCGCGACCTCGCCCCAGATCGTCTGCCGGTAGGTGGTGTCGCCCATGCTCGCCCAGGTGAGCGTCTGCGCCGTCATCGCGACGACCGACACGGCGGCGAGCGCGGCCGTCGCCGCGCGCCGGCGGGCGAACGCGGGCGCGAGGCCGAGCGCGAGGAAGGGCAGCGCCGGGACGAGGAAGCGCGGCCCGGGCGAGATCCCGCCGTAGGGCAGGAAGTAGCCGCAGTTGACGAGGAGGAACACGGCCGCGACGGCCGCGGCGGCGAGCGCGGCGGCGCGGTGGCGGCGCGCGACGAGCGCGAGGCCGGCCGCGGCGGCGACGAGCACGGGCGACGCGACGAGCAGGCCTCGGTCGCCGACGAAGACCTCGTGGGTCGAGTGGGCGCTCGGCAGGTGGATGCCGAAGAAGCCGGCTTGCTGGTCGGCCGAGTAGCGGTTCGCGACGTAGCGGTACGAGAGGTGGAACGGCGACCCGAACGCCGCCCAGTCGTACGCGCCGAGGAGGGCGAGCGGCGGGAGGGCCGCGAGCGCGTAGCGCGCGAGCGCGCCCGCGCCGCGCAGGGCGACGAACGCCGCCACGACGACGGCCGTCGCCGCCCCCTGGTACTCGCAGAGCACGGCGAGGCCGGCGCAGAGCCCGGCCCACCCCGGCGAGCCCCGCCAGGCGAGCAGGAACGCCGCGAACCCGAACGCGGCCGTGAGGTCGTGGTCGAAGCTCGACGCCGCGAGCGGCGCCACGAGCGTCCCCAGCGCGAACGTGACGAGCGCGGCGCCGCCGAAGCCCGGCGCGAGCCCCTCCGAGAGGCGGCCGACCGCCCAGGCGAGGAGGAGGAAGGCGACGCCGGTCACGAGCACCCGCACCGCCCACAGCTTCGGGTCGCCCTCGAAGGTCCACTCGCTCGCGGGCGGAAGGCGCACGGCCTCGACGGCCGGGAGCGCGAGCAGCGACTGCCCCGGCGCCTTGTCGGTGTAGGTGCGGCCGTGGTAGACGGCGCGGTCGATCGTGGAGCCGACGCACGGGGTGACGGTCAGCTTCCCCTGCACGAGGCTGCGGGTGAGGCAGAGCCGGGTGACGTCCTGCGTCGAGGTGAGGTAGACGGGCGAGAGGGCCGCGCAGGCGACGAGCAGGAGCAGGAGGCGCTCGAAGCGCGGCCTCGCCCACGGGAGCGGCGTCATGCCGGGCGGCCTCGCGGCTGGGAGAGCGCGAACGCCGCCGCCGCGAGCGCGCAGACCGCCGCCGCCGCGTGGAGGCGGCTCAGGCCCGCCCATGCGAGCACGTTTCCGGCGAGCCGGGGCACGAGCAGCGAGTCGCCGCGCCGCACGAGCACCTGGCCGAGCTGCTCCCAGACGCTGCCGGGGTACGACTGGACGGACGCCCAGGTGAGGGCGAGCGCGGTCGACGCGGCGACGGACGCCGCGGCGGCGGCGGCGGTGACGGCTCGGAAGGCGGCGAAGGCCGGCGCGAGCCCGAGCGCGAGGAACGGCAGGGCCGGGACGAGGAGGCGCGGCCCGGGGGAGCCGCCGCCGTACGGGTCGAAGTAGCCGCAGTTCACCGCCAGGAGCAGGAGGAAGGCGGTTCCGCAGACGACCGCCTCGCGCCGGCGGCGCCGAGCGAGCAGGACGAGGCCGGCGGCGGCGGCCGCCGCGACGGGCGACGTCACGAGCAGCCCCCGGTCGCCGGCGAGCACGAGCTGCGCCCCGTGCGCGGTGGGCAGGTGGACTCCGAAGAAGCCGGAGCGCTGCTCCGCGGAGTAGACGTTCGCGACGTAGCGGTAGGACAGGTGGAAGGGCGAGCCGAACGCGGCCCAGTCGTAGGCGCCGAGGCCCGCGAGCGGGGGGGCGGCGCCGGCCGCGAAGCGTGCGAGCGGGCGCGCCCCGGCCGACAGGACGTAGGCCGCGAGCACGAGCGCGATCAGCGCGGTCGTGTAGTCGGTCACGACCGCGGTCCCGGCCAGGAGGCCGCCGAGCACGAACCGCCGCGACCAGGCGAGCACGAAGCCGCCGAAGGCGAGCGACCCCGCGAGCACGTGGCCGAACGTCGTCGCGGCGAGCGGGGCGAAGAGCGTCCCGAGCGCGAACGTGACGAGCGCGGCGCCGCCGCAACCCGGCGCGAGGCCCTCGGCGATCCGCCCGACGGCGAAGGCCGCGAGCAGGAAGGCGACCCCGTTCACGAGCACGCGGACGGCCCAGAGCCTGGCGCCGCCGGCGCTCGGCCAGCGCGCCGGCGGGGGGAGACGCGTGGCGAGCGCCGCCGGGAGCGAGACGACCGAGAGCCCGGGCGCCTTGTCGGTGTAGGTGCGGCCGTCGTGGACGGCGCGGTCGATCGTGTCCCCGGCGCACGGCTCGATCGTCAGCCGCCCGTGCACGAGCGCGCGCGTGAGGCAGAGCCGGGAGGAGTCCTGCACGCTCGCGCGCTGCACGACCGAGAGCATGGCGGCGGCGACGAGCGCGAGCAGCACCAGCTCGTGCCGCGGCCTCGACCACGGGAGGTCGGTCACCGCGCGCTCCGGGCGGCGACGGCGAGCGCCGCGGCCGCGCCGGCCGCGACGAGGACGGCGGCGAGCCCGCGGCCGGCGCCCGCCGAGACGGCGAGGTTGGACGCGAGGTCGTCGGCGACGCGCGACCGCCCGAGCTGCGGCGGCACCCGCGCCGGCCGGCCCCAGATCGCCTGCCGGGAGCCGTCCATGCTCGCCCACGCGAGCAGCGACGCCGTCGCCGCGACGGCCGAGGCGCCGGCGAGCGCGGGCGTCGCGCGCGGGAAGCGCGCGAACGCGGGGCCGAGCCCGAGCGCGAGGAGGGGGAGCGCGGGCACGAAGAAGCGGGGGCCGGGGGAGAGGCCGCCGTCCGGGAGGAAGCGGCCGAACTCGGCGACGAGGAAGACGACGGTCGGGGAGGCGCAGAGGAGGGCCTCCGCGCCGAACCCGCGCCGGCGCAGCGGCCGGAGGCCGCACGCGGCCGCGGCGAGCACGGGCGAGACGACGAGCAGGCCGCGGCTGCCGAGGAAGGTCGGCCACCTCGACTCCGCCCTCGGCAGGCCGACGCCGGGGGCGCCCGCGCGCTGCTGCTCGGGCCCGTCGTCGGCGTAGTACACGGCCGCGTCCCAGGGGGCACCGAACGCGATCCGGTCGTACGTCCAGAGGAGCGCCGCGCCCGGGAGGAGGCGGCGGACGTCGTCGTAGGCGCGCCGCCCGCGGCGCAGCGCGACGTGGTCGTCGACGAGGGCGGCGATCGCGGCGGCGCCGCGCCCCGGCGCGATCCCCTCGGTGGCGCAGCCGGCGAGGAAGGAACAGGCCGGGAGGGCGAGCCCGCTCGAGCGGACGCGCACGCCCCGGAGCCGCAGGTCCTCCCAGAGCCACTCCGGCGGGCGCGGCACGCCGATCGCCTGCGCCGCGGGCAGCTCGAGCGCCGACATCCCCGGCGCCTTGCCGGAGCAGCCGTGACGGCCGTAACTCGCCCCGTCGACGGTGTACTCGGTCACGCAGTCGTCGACCGTGAAGCGCCCGTCCACGAGCGCGTGCGTGAGGCAGAGGCGGGAGACGTCCTCGGTGTTGATCGGGTAGACCGGCGGGAGCGCGACGGCGGCGACGAGCCCGGGCAGGACGAGCTCGTGCCGCGGCCGACCCAGGGGGAGCGCGGTCGGGCGACGCACCGCCCCGACCCTACAGCCCGGGCGGGACGAGGCCGCGGCGACGCAAGCTACACGCAGGTGCCCGTGCCAGAATCTTCGCAGTCTTGGCACAGAGCCGTGACACGCCTGCGAGCATGATCGGGGGTGATGGAGCGTAGCGCGCCGTCGCCTCCCGAGCCTCGACGTTCCGGACGCCCAGAAGCGCCTCTTCAGCGAGGCGGACGTGCACTCGTCACTCTTCGAGCCGGATATGGCGGCGCTCGGCTACCCGCCGCGGAGCTCCACTCAGGCGGACGGAGAATACTTCGTCGAGCAGCGGAGCCTCGCTGTCCGCCGCCTCAGGTCGGCACGTGCCACAGGGCGGTACGACGGCCTGTACCTCGTCGGCAACTCGCCGGTGGTCCTGTGCGAGATCAAGCGCTTCGACGCGCTGGACGCGTCGGCGGAATTCGAGCGCGCCAAGCGGCAGCTCGTCGCGTACGCGAGGAGCGAGGACTTCGCCCAGCCGCCGCCCTTCCTCGTGCTCTACTGCGGGAAGCCGGAACGCAGCCGGTTCTTCCGCCTTCGAACGCTGTCTGACGCCTCGGTGCTCGGTGAGCCCGACTACGAAGAGCTCGACGAGATCTGGGACTGGAGCCGCGTCAAGGAGTTCCGGCTCCGCGGGGCGTTCGCACCCGAGGTCGTCACCCGCGCCCGGCTCCTCGAAATCCTCCTGTATCACCTCGACCGGATCGAGGACGACATGCGGCCGGACGTCGTCCACGCGGTGCAGGTCGTCTCGCGGAACCGGCCGTCTATTCTGACCGCGTTCGGGCGCTGGCTCCGAGACAACCCTGCCGCGTCGGAGCGACTCAGGCAGCTCCACGAGCGCAAGCTTGCCGAGGTCGGTCGGCCCGGGCAGGTGGTCGAGGAGATGGTGACCCAAGCGGCGCTGAACTACCTGAACAAGGTCTTCTTCCTCAGCCTCTGCGAGGACCGCAACCTCGCCGGCTTCTACCGCATCATGCGCGAGTTCCTCCCGACCACCCGGTCCGGCACGTCGCCCACGACCGCAGCCGTGTTTCTGGGCCTCTTGCGCCGGAAGATCCGGGATACGTCGGGGGAATGGCGCCCGGAGGAGGAACGGGCGTACCGCGAGCTACGTCTCGAGCTCGCCTCCGACATCCGCGAGCGCGTGATCGAGCAGAACAACTGGTGGGAGCTGGTTCGCGTCGCCTTCGACCTCGCGGAGGAGCGCTTTCCGCTCGTGTACCGCGAAGACGCGTACGACTACTTCCGACCGAGCAAGAACACCCTTGCAGAGCTCGTCTTCGACCTCTCGACGAAGAGCTTCGCTGCCCTCACGAATCGGAACGTCGGCGACATCTACCAGGGGCTCCTGTCGTCGAGGCGGCGGCGGCCGCAGCAGGCGCGGCTCGGTGCTTTCTACACGCCGCACGGGGATGTCGAGTACATGGTCTCGAAGCTCGCGCTGCGGCGGGACTCGCGCGTGCTCGACCCGTGCATGGGGTCCGGCCACTTCCTCGAGGCGCTGTATGAGCACCTTGCCCGGCTCTACCGCTCCGAGGGGTACCGAGACGACGTCGCGTACCGCCAGATCCTAGGAGAGCAGATCTGGGGCGGCGACATCGACAGCTTCGCCACCTCGCTCTCGGCGATTCGGCTCTTCCTGCTCGACGAGCACGGAACCGGCGTCGCCCCGAACCTGTTCGTCCACGACATGCTCCTGCACTCCCCCGAGCGCCAGGCAGAGCTCTTCTCGGAAGCGGAACGAGCAGCCGTCGTCGATCCACGGGTGGACGACCTCGCCCGGATCGACGAGATCCAGTTCGACGCGGTGGTCGGGAACCCGCCGTACGGCGCCCGGAAGCCCAGGTACAAGGAGAAGGTCTACGGCCGCCTCTACGGGGCGAGCGCCGGGGAGCTCCGCGCTGGCAGCGTAGGCACCGGAGACTCCGACACCTACGCGATGTTCTTCGCGAACGGGATCGAGCGACTGCGCGAAGGGGGCCGAATGTGCCTGATCACGAACGACAGCTTCCGGACGCTGACGTCGCACGCCGGCTTGCGGAGGCGGATCCTCGACACGTGCAAGATCGTGGAGATCCTCCTCACTGACACGAGACACTTCGAGGGCGTGAGCTTCCAATTCGCAGGAATGGCGATCACGACGCTCGAGCGCTGCTCGGACGCCTCAGCGCGGGCCGAGAACGTGATCCGCCTCGTCGACAACGTCCACGACCCCGTGGCGTACCTGAACCCACCGGCGGACAAGGTGAGCGAGGTGCGGCAGAGCGAGTACGAGTCGCTCCCCGAGACGCCGTTCTTCGTCGGCGTTCCGCGCGAGGTCATCGAGTCGGCCAAGGCGTCGATCCGCGTGCGCGACGTGGCGCGCGGCCGTCAGGGTCTGATCACCGCCGACGACAACCGCTTCCTGGCCGGGATCGGCGCTCCCTTCCGGGGGCTCGCGAGGGTGGTCGACCCGAGCTTGGTCGCCCAGTCGATCTCGGCGGCCGAGCGGTCGCGCGGAATCGCCTCGGCCCGGTGCTGGGTCCCCTTCGCGAAGGGGGAAGGGCTCGGCGACTACTGGAAGCCGCCGACGGTGGCGATCGACTGGTCAGTGGAGTCGGTCGCCGAGCTCGCGCGGCGCGACGCGCTGCCGGCCGGGACGAGCAGGAAGCCGCGGTTCCAGAACCGGGAGCACTACTTCCGGCGCGGCCTCACCTACTCGGTCGTCTCGAGCGGGCGGCTCTCGGCCCGGTTGATGCCGGAGGGCTGGATCTTCAGCGACAAGGGGAGCGCGATCTTCCTCGAGGACGCGTCGCAGAGCGAGAGCTTCCTGCTCGGCTACCTCAACTCCTCGCTTGCGACCTACTTCCTCAAGAAGATCGTGAACAGCACCGCGACGGCCCACCTCGGCTACATTGAGAAGCTCCCCTACCGGCGGCCGAGCCGGGTGGTCGAGGTCGCCGTCGTCGAGCGGGTCTCGACGATCGTCGAGCGGCTTCAGGCCGACCCCGGCGCCGACGTTCGGCGGCTTCGGGAGGAGATCGACGAGCTCGTCTTCGAGCTGTTCGAGATCCGGACGTCCCGGGAGGAGATCAGGCGCTTCGCCCGGAGCGTCGGGCGCGTCCGGTCGGGTCAGGCGGCGAGCGAGTAGACCGAGACGCGCTCGCAGAGGCGCAACCGTTCGAGTACGGCGCGGACCTCCGCCTCGCAGTCGGCGTCGGGGAGCAGCTCCAAGGGACACCGGGCACCGCTCTCGTCCATGCGGAGGCCCGCGAGCATGACGACGCGGTGCTCGAAGCTCGCCGACTCGAGGTCGGACGCGACGACGGGCATCCCGATCCACGTTACGCCGCCAGTTCCCACGGCGCGAACGGTGCCGTCGTCGGCCCGTTCCACAGGCCAGCCGCAGCCGCGGTAGTAGCGCTCAAGCTCCTCGAGGAGCTTCCGCCTCCGGTCGCCCATGCCGTACGAGGATGCCAACCGCTCCGGACGGCGTCGGTCAAGCGCTCGGCGCCGGGTTCCTGACCGGCGCCCGCCGGTGCGTGCGGATGAACTCCTCGCTCTGCTCGTAGGCCTCGTCGTCGACGATCTGCCTGGGCGGCGACTTCATCAGGTACGAGCTCGGGCCCTCGAGCGCGCCCGCGACGCCGTGGTTCAGGGCGAGCTTCGCGATCCGGACGGCGTCGATCACGATCCCGGCCGAGTTCGGCGAGTCCCACACCTCGAGCTTGAGCTCGACGTTCAGCGGCACGTCGCCGAAGGACGAGCCCTCCATGCGGATGTACGCCCACTTGCGGTCGGTCAGCCACGGCACGTAGTCCGACGGGCCGACGTGCACGTTGCGCTCGCCGAGGTCGTAGTCGAGCATCGACGTGACCGCATTCGTCTTCGAGATCTTCTTCGACTCGAGCCGGTCGCGCTCGAGCATGTTCAGGAAGTCCGAGTTGCCGCCGACGTTGAGCTGCATCGTCTTGTCGAGGCGGACGCCGCGCTCGCGGAAGAGCGACGTCAGCACGCGGTGGGTGATCGTCGCGCCGACCTGCGACTTGATGTCGTCGCCGATGATGGGGACGCCCGCCTGCTCGAAGCGCCGCTGCCAGTACGGCTCGCGCGCGATGAAGACCGGCATGCAGTTCACCATCGCGCAGCCGGCCGTGAGGATCTGCTCGGCGTACCACTTCGTCGCCTCCTCCGAGCCGACCGGGAGGTAGTTGACGACGACGTCGACCTTGCGCTCCCGCAGGATGCCGACGACGTCGTCGGTCTCGCCGGGCGCCTTCTCGACCACCTGCGAGAGGTACTTGCCGATCCCGTCGTGCGTCATCCCGCGCGAGACCTTCACGCCCGTCTTCGGCACCTCGGCGAACCTGATCGTGTCGTTCGGGTGCGCCCAGATCGCGTCCGCGAGGTCCTCGCCGACCTTCCCCTTCACGACGTCGAACGCCGCGACGAACTCGATGTCGCGGATGTGGTAGCCGCCGAGGTTCACGTGCATGAGCCCCGGCACGAACTGGTCGTCCGCGGCGTCCCTGTAGTACTCGACGCCCTGGAGCAGCGAGTTCGCGCAGTTGCCGACGCCGATGATCGCGACGCGGACCCTGTCCTCGCCGCCGACGTGGCCGTTCGACGAGCCGTTCTGTTCAGACACGTGACCGCTCCTTCATGACGAGTTGACGACGGACGTGGAGGACCCGCTGGACGACGGTGACCCAGGCGGTGACGGCGAGCAGCGCGATCGCCCAGGGGAGCACGCCCCACGGAGCGAGCACGAGCCCTGCGGTGATGACGACGACTCGCTCGGCGCGGGAGCCGATGCCGACGTCGCCGCGCAGGCCGAGCGCCTCGGCACGGGCGCGCGTGTACGAGACGAGGAACGCGCCGGCGACCGCCGCCATCGTCACCGCCACGAAGACGTCGCGGCCGTGGCGCGCGAGCACGTACGCGATCGCCGTGAGCATGAAGCCCTCGCTGACCCGGTCGGTGGTCGAGTCGAGGAAGGCGCCGAACGGCGTCGTCTTCCCGCCCGCGCGCGCGAGCGCGCCGTCGAGGATGTCGAGCACCGAGCCGACGACGAAGACGACGGCGCCGAGCCAGTAGAACGTGAGCTCGTGGCGGTTCTCGAACAGCACGAGCACCGACGCGGCCGCGCAGAGCGTGACCCCGGCCGCCGTGAGCGCGTTCGGCGTCACCCGCGTCCGGGCGAGGCCGGTGATCGAGCGCGCGGCGGCGTTGCGGGCGACGGTGGTGTAGCCCTGCTTGAGGGCTGCCGCTCGTTGCACGTCCGGACCGTACCAGGGGCGTCGCCCGGACGGCTTCATCTGCTCGACCGGCGTCAGGCGGGCAGGACCGACGAGAGCCGGCGGGCCGGCGGGCCGTAGACGATGCCGAGGGCGATGGCGGCGAGCGCGAGCCCGGCGAGGCAGTCGAGCCAGAAGTGGTTGCCAGTCGCCATCACGGCGAACCAGACCCACCCGGGCCAGAGGATCCAGAAGAGCTTCGCCCACAGGCGCCGGCAGAGCACCGCGAGGACGACGCCGACGATCAGCGAGTCGGCCGCGTGCAGGCTCGGCATCGCCGCGTACGGGTTCGCCGCGAGCTGGACGAGGCCGTCGTGGTGCGAGTCGGCGAAGCCCACGCCGAGGAGCCGCGGCGGCGCCGTCGGCATGAACACGTAGCCGAAGAGCCCGAGCACGTTCGCGAGCAGGACGGTGTTGCGGAAGCGCGTGAACGCCTCGTGGCGGCGCAGGTAGACGTAGAGGAGGGCGAGCCCGAGCACCGTGAACTCCGAGTTCCAGTACGTCCACGACACCGCGACCGCGAGCCAGTGCCGCTGCTCGACGAAGTGCGCGAACGTGAGCTCGTACAGCCGGTGGGTGAAGTGGGTCTCGATGTCGATCACCCAGAGCCCGTTCGCGAACGCGCGCTCGGGGTGGCGGTCGGCGATCCCGCGCGCGAGCTGGTAGGCGAAGACGAAGCCGAACCAGATGGCGAGCTGACGGCCGAAATCGGCCCATCCACGCGGCAGATAGCGCCGCCCGACTGCGGCCATGGTCGTCACCCGCAGGGCATTGTAGTCAGCGGGTGCGACGTCGCGAAGCCGCTCCGGCGCGGGCCGGGGGGCCGGCGGGCCGCGCGGCTCGCGGCGTCTCAGCCGCCGATGTAGGACATCTCGACCTTGCGCCCGCCGATCGCCGGGTCGACCGTCGCCTGCGAGCGGAGCTCCGAGTAGCGGTCGCCGCGGACCCGCCAGATCTCGGCGAGCTTCGCGGCGAGCTCCTCGTCGGTCGCCCCGCCGCGGAGGAGCGCGCGGAGGTCGTGGCCGCGCACCGCGAAGAGGCAGGTGTAGAGCTTCCCCTCGGCCGAGAGCCGGGAGCGCGTGCAGTCGCCGCAGAAGGGCTGCGTCACCGACGCGATGATCCCGATCTCGCCCGCGCCGTCGGCGTAGCGCCAGCGCTTCGCCACCTCGCCGCGGTAGTTCGGGCCGGCGGGCTCGAGCGGGAACGCCTTCGCGATCCGCGCCACGATCTCGGCGGCCGGGACGACGTCGTCCATCCGCCACCCGTTGGTCGCGCCGACGTCCATGAACTCGATGAAGCGGAGGATGTGCCCGGTCCCGCGGAAGAAGCGAGCCATCTCGACCACCTGGTCCTCGTTCACGCCGCGCTTCACGACGCAGTTCACCTTCACCGGCAGCCCGGCCGCCTTCGCCGCCTCGATCCCCTCGAGCACCCGCTCGACCGGGAAGTCCACGTCGTTCATGCGCCGGAAGGTGGCGTCGTCCATCGCGTCGAGGCTGACGGTGATCCGGGCGAGCCCGGCGTCCGCGAGCGGCTGCGCCTTCCGCGGCAGGAGCGACGCGTTCGTCGTCAGCGTCACCTCGACCGGGAGCCGAGCGAGCATCGCGATCAGCTCCTCGACGTCGCGGCGGATCAGCGGCTCGCCCCCCGTGATCCGCAGCTTCGTCACCCCGAGCTCGACCGCCGCCCGCGCGACCCGGGTGATCTCCTCGAAGTCGAGCAGCTCCCTGCGGTCGAGGAAGCGGTAGTCGTGGCCGAAGACCTCCTTCGGCATGCAGTAGGTGCAGCGGAAGTTGCACCGGTCGGTGACGGAGATCCGGAGGTCGCGCAGAGGACGCCCGAACGCGTCGACCAAATGGTCCATCGGCGACTAATCCTACCGGGTTCACCGGCGGTCGTCCCTCGCGGCGGCCCGGCGGGTTGCCCCCCGTGGCGACCCGCTCCCCATGGCGACCGGGCCATCGCCTTGAATCGCCCGGTGCGCGCGCTCCTCGCCCTCGTCGCCGTCACCGCCGTGTTGGGCGTGACCTTCGTGCAGGTGAAGGACGCCGTCGCCCTCTACCCGGTGCTGCCCTTCCTCGCGCTCCGCTTCGCGATCGCGACGCTCGCGCTCGCCCCGGCGGCGGGGCGGGTCCGGGGCCTCGGCGCGCGCGGCGCCGGAGCCGCCTCCCTCGCCGGGGGCCTGCTCGCCGCGGGCTACGTGCTCCAGACGCTCGGCCTGCAGCGGACGAGCGTCTCGAGCGCCGGCTTCGTGACGGGGATGTACGTCGTCCTGACGCCGCTCCTCGCGCTCGCCTGCTTCCGGATCGCGGTCGGGGCGGCCGCCTGGGCCGGCGTCGCGCTCGCCGCCGGCGGGCTCGCGATGCTCGCCGGGATCCACGGCGGCTCGGTCTCGGGCGACCTGCTCGTGCTCGCGGGCGCCGCGGTCTACTCGCTCCAGATCGTGCTGATGGAGCGCTACGCGCCCCGGTACGACCCGTTCGGGTTCACGCTCGTCGAGCTCGCGGCCGCCTTCGCCGTCCTCGCCGCCGCCGCGGTCCCGAGCGCCGCCGTCCCGCACGGGTGGACGGTCTGGGGGGCGCTGCTCGTCACCGGCGTCTTCGCGAGCGCGCTCGGGTTCCTCGTCCAGACCTGGGCCCAGCGGCGTACGAGCGCGACCCGCACCGCCCTCGTCTTCACGCTCGAGCCCGTGTGGGCGGCGCTCTTCGGCTACACGCTCGCGGGCGACCGCCTCGGCGCGCTCGGCTGGGGCGGGTGCGCCGTGATCATGGCGGGGATCGTGCTCGCCGAGCCGGCCGCCGCCTCGACCCTCGCCCGGCTCGTCCGTCCGGCGGCGGCGGGCGGCGCGCCGTCGCGGGCCCGGGGCCGGCGGCCGTGACCGTCGTCCTCCTCGCCCTGGCCTCGGCGGCGTCGTTCGGGGCGATGACGGTCGCGATCCGCCTCGGCCTCCGCGGCGGCGGCGGCGCCGCCGGCGGCGCGCTCGCGATGCTCCTCTGGGCGACCGCCGTCGCGGTCGTCGCGGCCGCGCCCCGGCACGACCTCCACCGGAGCTGGCAGTTCCTGCTTGCCGGCCTGATCGCCCCAGGCTGCTCCCAGGTGCTCTTCACCCTCTCGGTCCGCGAGGCGGGCCCGTCCCGAACCTCGGTCACGGTCGGCGCGGCGCCGCTCGTGGCCGTCGGGCTCGCCCTCGGCTTCCTCGACGAGCCCGTCCGGGCGCTCCTCGTCGCCGGCGCGCTCGCCGTCGTGGCCGGGGGCCTCGTCCTCGCGGGCGAGCGCGACCGCCCCGCCCACGTCCGCCCGGCCGCCCTCGCCTTCGCGCTCGGCGCGACGGTCTTCTTCGCCGTCCGCGACGACCTGATCCGGGCCCTGCACGCCCACGCGGACCCCGAGGCCGCGGCCGCCGCGACCTTCCTCGGCGGCCTCGCCGTCACCTGCCTCTGGGCGCGGCGGGCGCCGAGCCGGGACGAGCTCGTGCGCCTCGCGCCCGCGGGGCTCTGCATCGGCGTCTTCTACGTCTGCCTCTTCGAGGCGTACTTCCGGGGCCGCGTCTCGGTCGTCTCGCCGCTCGTCGCGGCCGAGTCGCTCTGGGGGGTGGCCCTGTCGGCGCTCCTCCTCCGCCACGAGCGTGTCCGCGGCCGCGTCGCCGCCGGCGCCGCCCTCGTCGTCGCCGGCGGCGTCCTGATCGGCCTCGGCCGCTGAGGCGGGTCCTGCGGCCAGCGTCGTCGGGGACTGGACATCCCGTGCGCCGATCTGCTATAAAGAGGCTTAGATTTTCTCAGTTCCACCCGACGGAGAGGTGATTCCCAGACCCATGGCAAAGACGATCGGCATCGACCTCGGCACGACGAACTCGTGCATGGCCGTCCTCGAGGGCGGCGAGCCGACCGTGCTCCCGAACGCCGAGGGCGGCCGCACGACGCCGTCCGTGGTCGCGTTCGCGAAGGACGGCCAGCGGCTCGTGGGCTCGCCCGCGCGGCGGCAGCAGGTCACGAACCCCCAGAACACGGTCTTCTCGATCAAGCGCTTCATGGGCCGGAAGTTCGACGAGGTCTCGGAGGAGATGAAGATCGTCCCCTACGAGGTCGTCAAGGGCCCGAACGACGACGTCCGCGTCGAGGCCGGCGGCAAGGAGTACGCGCCGCCGGAGATCAGCGCGATGATCCTCCAGAAGCTGAAGACCGACGCCGAGGCCTACCTCGGCGAGCCGGTGACGGAGGCCGTCATCACCGTGCCGGCCTACTTCAACAACGCCCAGCGCGAGGCCACGAAGGACGCGGGCACGATCGCCGGGCTCAACGTCCTGCGGATCATCAACGAGCCGACCGCGGCCGCCCTCGCCTACGGCCTCGACAAGGAGGGCGCCGACCAGACGATCCTCGTCTTCGACCTCGGCGGCGGCACCTTCGACGTGTCGGTGCTCGAGCTCGGGGAGGGCGTCTTCGAGGTCAAGTCCACCGCCGGCGACAACCACCTCGGCGGCGACAACTTCGACAAGGCGGTCGTCGACTGGATGATCGCCGAGTTCAAGCGCGACCAGGGGATCGACCTCGGGGCCGACCCGATGGCGCTCCAGCGGCTCTACGAGGCGGCGGAGAAGGCGAAGATCGAGCTGTCGTCGACGATGACGACGCAGATCAACCTGCCGTTCATCACGGCGACCTCCGAGGGCCCGAAGCACCTCGACCTCCAGCTCACGCGCGCGAAGCTCGAGGAGCTGTCGCACGACCTGCTCGAGCGCACGGTCGGCCCGACGCGCCAGGCGCTCTCCGACGCCGGCCTCGACGCGGCGAAGATCGACCACGTCGTCCTCGTCGGCGGCATGACGCGCATGCCCGCCGTCCAGGCGAAGGTGAAGGAGCTGATCGGCAAGGAGCCGCACAAGGGCGTCAACCCCGACGAGGTCGTCGCCGTCGGCGCCGCCATCCAGGCCGGCGTGCTCAAGGGCGAGGTCAAGGACGTCCTGCTCCTCGACGTGACCCCGCTCTCGCTCGGGATCGAGACGAAGGGCGGCGTCTTCACGAAGCTGATCGACCGCAACACCACGATCCCGACGCGCAAGGCCGAGGTGTTCACGACCGCGGAGGACAACCAGCCCTCGGTCGAGGTGCACGTCCTGCAGGGCGAGTCGGAGATGGCGCTCTACAACAAGACGCTCGGCAAGTTCCAGCTCGTGGGCATCCCGCCCGCGCCGCGCGGCATGCCGCAGATCGAGGTCGCCTTCGACATCGACGCGAACGGGATCATCCACGTGACGGCGAAGGACCTCGGCACCGGGAACGAGCAGCAGATCAAGATCGAGGGCGGCTCGGGCCTGAAGGAGGACGAGGTCCAGCGGATGATCCGCGAGGCCGAGGCGCACGCCGACGAGGCGCACCGCCTGCGCGAGCTCGCCGACGCCCGCAACTCGGCCGAGTCGCTCGCCTACCAGACCGAGAAGTCGCTCGCCGAGCACCGCGACAAGCTCGAGGAGTCGGTCGCCTCGACCGTCGAGGGCCGGATCATGGAGCTGCGCGGCGTGCTCGACTCGAGCGACGTCGGCGAGATCAAGGCGAAGTCGGACGCGCTCCAGGAGGCCTGGACGGAGGCCGCGTCGGCGATCTACGCGCAGGCGTCGGCCTCGGCGTCGAGCTCGGGCGACGGCGCCGCCGGCCCGTCCGACGACGAGGTGATCGAGGACGCCGACTACGAGGTCGTCGACGAGGAGGCGAAGACGTCCTGATGGCCGACGAGCACGTCGAGCAGGAGGTCGAGGGCGAGGTCGAGGAGGTCGACGAGCTGGCGTCGGTGACGCGCGAGCGCGACGAGTACCTCGACGCGCTCCAGCGCCTCAAGGCCGAGTTCGAGAACTACCGCAAGCGCGTGGCGAGGGAGCAGAGCGACCTCGTCACGCGCGCCTCGGAGCGGCTCGTGAAGGAGCTGCTGCCCGTGCTCGACGACCTCGAGCGCGCGCTCGAGGCGGCCGCGGAGCACGAGGAGGCGAAGCTCGAGGACGGCGTGCGCCTCGTCCACCGCGCGCTCGCGGACGCGCTCGCGAAGGAGGGCCTCGTCGAGGTCGAGACGGCCGGCGCCTTCGATCCGCACACGCACGAGGCGCTGCTCGCGCAGCCCTCCGACGAGGCGGAGGGTGCGATCATCCAGGTGCTGCAGAAGGGCTACCGCCTGGGCGACCGGGTGCTCCGCCCGGCACGGGTGGTGGTGAGCGCGGGCCCGCGCGAGGCCGCGGAGGGCGATGCCTAGCTCGCTGTACGAAGCGCTCGGCGTCCCGAAGAACGCCTCGCAGGACGAGCTCAAGAAGGCCTACCGCAAGCTCGTCCGCCAGTACCACCCGGACCGGAACCCCGGCGACGCCGAGGCCGAGCGCCGCTTCAAGGAGATCCAGCACGCCTACGACGTCCTCTCGGACCCGGAGAAGCGCCGGCAGTACGACGCCTTCGGGGCGCGGAACGGCCGCGGCGGGCCGGGCCCGACGACGTTCGACTTCGGCGACTTCGACCTGGGCGACATCTTCGGCGGCCTCTTCGGCGGCGGCGCCGGGCGGGCCCGCGGAGCCGGCCGGCCCGAGCGCGGTCAGCGCGGCGCCGACGTCGAGGTCGAGGTTCGCGTCTCGTTCGAGGACTCGCTCAGGGGCCTGCAGACGACCGTGCCCGTGACGCTCGAGCTCGCCTGCTCGACCTGCCACGGGACCGGGGCCGCCCCCGGGACCGCGCCGAAGCGCTGCCCGCAGTGCGGCGGGTCCGGCGTCGTCGCCACCTCCCAGGGCCTCTTCGCCCTCCAGCAGCCCTGCCCGACCTGCCGCGGCAACGGGACCGTCGTCGACACGCCGTGCGCGACCTGCCGCGGCTCGGGGCGCGAGCGGCGGACGAAGCGCTTCACCGTGCCCGTCCCCGCCGGCGTGCGGGACGGGACGCGGATCAAGCTCAAGGGCAAGGGCGAGGCCGGCTTCGGCGGCGCCCCCGCGGGCGACCTCTACGTCGTCACGCGCGTGGAGCCGTCGAGGCTCTACGGGCGCCGCGGCGACGACCTCGTCCTCGACGTGCCGATCACCTTCGACGAGGCCGCGCTCGGCGCGGAGGTCGAGATCCCGACGCCGGACGGGCGCGTCTCGCTCAAGGTGCCGGCCGGCTCGGCCGACGGGAAGCTCCTGCGCGTGAAGGGTCGCGGGGCGCCGCGCCTCAAGGGCGACGGCCGGGGCGACCTGCTCGCGCGCCTTCGCGTGCAGGTGCCCTCGAAGCTGTCGAAGGCGGAGCGCGAGGCGCTCGAGTCGCTGCGCAAGGCGCACCGGTCGAATCCGAGAGACAGGCTGTTCGGCTGATGGACGAGCTCTCCCGCACCTACGACGACCGCCCGCGCTACATGATCTCGGTCGCCGCCGAGCTCGTCGGCATGCACCCGCAGACGCTCCGCATCTACGAGCAGAAGGGACTCGTGCGCCCGAAGCGGACGGCCGGGAACACGCGCCTCTACTCCGACGCCGACGTCGAGCGCCTGCGGCTGATCCAGCAGCTCACGACCGAGGTCGGCCTGAACCTCGCGGGCGTCGAGCGCGTCCTCCGCCTCGAGGACGAGCTGCTCCGGATGAAGCGCCGGCTGGAGCGGATGGAGGCGGAGATGCGGGAGACGATCAACGAGGTGCACAGGCACTACCGGCGCGACCTCGTCCTCTACCGGCCGCCCCAGCCGCCGGTGCGAAGGGAGGGACACCGCTAGATGGACTTCGGCAGGCTGACGATCAAGGCGCAGGAGGCGGTCGCCGCCGCCCAGGAGCTGGCGCGCCGCCGCGGCAACCCGGAGATCTACCCGGAGCACCTGCTGCTCGCGCTCCTCGACCAGGAGCTCTTCGCCGACTGGCAGGGCCTGCGCGCCGAGGCCGAGCGGCGCCTCGCCGCGCGCCCGACCGCGAGCGGCGCCCAGACCGTGCCGCAGGCGTCGTCCTCGTTCCGCGACGTGCTCGACCGGGCCGACCGCGAGCGGGCGCAGCTCGAGGACGACTACGTCTCGACCGAGCACCTCTTCCTCGCGCTCGAGCCCGTCTCGCGCGACGACATCCTCGCCTGGATCCGCAGCGTGCGCGGCGGGCAGCGCGTCACCTCGCAGGACCCGGAAGGGAGCTACCAGGCGCTCGCGAAGTTCGGACGCGACCTCACCGAGGCCGCCGAGCAGGGGAAGCTCGATCCGGTGATCGGTCGGGACGAGGAGATCCGCCGCGTCGTCCAGATTCTCTCCCGCCGCACGAAGAACAACCCGGTGCTGATCGGCGAGCCGGGCGTCGGGAAGACGGCGATCGTCGAGGGGCTCGCGCAGCGGGTCGTCGCGGGCGACGTGCCGGAGGGTCTCAAGGACCGGCGCGTCTGGGCGCTCGACATCGGCGCGCTCCTCGCCGGCTCGAAGTACCGCGGCGAGTTCGAGGAGCGCCTGAAGGCGGTGCTGACGGAGATCAAGACGAGCGAGGGCCGCATCGTCCTCTTCATCGACGAGCTGCACACGATCGTCGGCGCCGGCGCGGCCGAGGGCGCCGTCGACGCCGCCAACCTGCTGAAGCCGATGCTCGCGCGCGGCGAGCTCCGCTGCATCGGCGCGACGACCCTCGACGAGTATCGCAAGCACATCGAGCGCGACGCGGCGCTCGAGCGCCGGTTCGCTCCGGTCCTCGTCGGCGAGCCGACGGTCGCCGACACGATCGCGATCCTGCGCGGGCTCAAGGAGCGCTACGAGGCCCACCACGGCGTCCGCATCCGCGACGCCGCGCTCGTCGCCGCGGCCGTGCTCAGCCACCGCTACATCGCCGACCGCTTCCTGCCGGACAAGGCGATCGACCTCGTCGACGAGGCGGCGTCGCGGCTGCGGATCGAGATCGACTCCTCGCCGCTCGAGCTCGACGAGGCCAACCGCCGCGTGACGCAGCTCGAGATCGAGCTCGCGGCGATGGCGAAGGAGTCGGCGGACGTCCGGGAGCCGGTCGAGCGCGCGCTCGCCGAGGCGAAGGAGGAGCGCGACGCCCTCGCCGCCCGCTGGGCGAAGGAGCGCGAGGCGCTCGAGCGGATCAAGGAGATCACCCGCCGGATCGACGAGCTGCGGATGGAGGCCGAGCGAGCCGAGCGCGAGGGCAACCTCCAGCGCGTGGCGGAGATCCGCTACGGCGAGATCCCCGAGCTCGAGCGCGAGCTCCAGGGCCGCAGGCCGCCCGAGGACCCGATGGTGAAGGAGGAGGTCGACGAGGACGACGTCGCCGCCGTGGTCGCGCGCTGGACCGGGATCCCGGTCGACCGGCTGCTCGAGGGCGAGACCGAGAAGCTGATCCACATGGAGGCGCGCCTCCACCGCCGGGTGGTCGGCCAGGACGAGGCGGTCTCCGCCGTCGCGAACGCGCTCCGCCGCGCCCGCACCGGGCTCCAGGACCCGAACCGCCCGATCGGCTCGTTCGTCTTCCTCGGCCCGACCGGGGTCGGGAAGACCGAGCTCGCGCGCGCTCTCGCCGAGTTCATGTTCGACGACGAGCACGCGATGGTGCGGCTCGACATGAGCGAGTACCAGGAGCGGCACACCGTCGCGCGCCTGATCGGCGCCCCGCCGGGCTACGTCGGCTACGAGGAAGGCGGGCAGCTCACCGAGGCCGTGCGCCGGCGGCCCTACTCGGTCGTCCTCCTCGACGAGATCGAGAAGGCGCACGCCGAGGTGTTCGACGTGCTGCTCCAGATCCTCGACGACGGTCGCCTCACCGACGGCCACGGCCGCACGGTCGACTTCCGCAACACCGTGATCATCATGACGTCGAACATCAGGAGCGCCGAGGCGCTGCGCGAGTACTTCCGGCCCGAGTTCCTGAACCGGATCGACGAGATCGTCGAGTTTCGCGCGCTCTCCCGCGAGCAGCTCGGCGAGATCGTCGAGCTCCAGCTCGCCCGCCTGCGCGAGCGGCTGGCCGAGCGCGAGCTGTCGCTCGAGCTGACGGACGCCGCGAAGGAGGCGCTCGCCGAGGCGGGCTGGGACCCCGCCTACGGGGCGCGCCCGCTCAAGCGCGCGATCCAGCGCCTGCTCGAGAACCGGCTCGCGCTGCGTCTGCTCGAGGGCGACTTCGCGGCCGGGGACGCGATTCGCGTCGACGCGCAGCACGGCGACCTGGTGTTCAGCCGCGCCGAGAGGGCGGAGGCCGCGGCCGCCTGACGTTCGCCCGGGTCATCCTTCCGGGATACACCCTCGGCGGCGTGCGCGCCAGGGCGCGGCGCGAATCGTTCCGCTCTTGTTACAGCTCGACGTCGTCCAGGTACTCGGCCTGACCGGTGACGGGCGGCGCCCCGTACGCGAAGACGACCACCTCGCCGTCCGACTCGTTGCGCATCTGCAACGGCGTCCCCGTGCCGACCGTGACGACGCTCTGCGGCCCGAGGTCGAACCGCTCGGGCGGGTCGCCGAGCAGCATCGTGAGCGTGCCGGAGAGGACGACGAAGACCTCCTCCTGCGCGCGCTCGAGGTGCCGGCGCCCCCGGGCGCCGGGCGGGTAGCGCCAGACGCGCGCCCGCGACTGCGTGAGCGCGCCCGCGCTCGTGACCTCGGCGACGCGGCGGATCACGCCCTGCCGGCTCGGCCGCTCCTCCCAGACGTCGTCCTCGGGCCTGATGACGTGGAATCCCATACGGGCGATCCTCGCACACGACTAGCGTCTCCCCGGTGCTCCTCGTCGCCGCCACCGAACGCGAGCTCGTCGGCCTCGACGGCGCCGTCTGCGGCGTCGGGCCGGTCGACGCCGCCGCGGCGACCGCACGCCTGCTCGCCGAGCGGCGCCCGCGCGCGCTCCTCCACGTCGGGCTCGCCGGCGCGCTCGGATTCGGCGGGCCCGCCCTCGTGCTCGGCACCGAGGCGCGCTACTGCGACGCCGACCCGCCGCTCGTGGCGGCGGTCGCCCACCCGGACCGCGACCTGCTCGAGGCCGCGCGCCGCGCGCTCCCGGACGCGCGCACGTGCCCGATCGGGACGAGCGCGCGGGTGGGCGGGACGACGGGCTGCGACGTCGAGGCGATGGAGGGCTTCGCCGTCCTGCGCGCGTGCGAGCTCGCGGGCGTCGCCGCGCTCGAGCTGCGCGTGACCGCGAACGAGATCCGCGAGCCCGACCGGGGGCGCTGGCGCTTCGACGAGGCGCTCGCGCTGCTCGCCGGCCGCCTGCCGCCGCTCCTCGAGGCGCTCCGTGCGTGAGCTGCCCCCGCCCCTCCCGCCGGAGCGGCGGACGGTCGGGCAGGTCGTCGCGGAGGCGATCCGGGCGTACGGCGACCGCTTCTGGGCCTGCCTGCCGCTCGGGCTGCCGCTCGCGGCGGCCGACCAGCTGAGCGTGCATCGCACGGCGGCGGCGCAGGCGCTCGTCCTCTGGGCGCTCGCGCCCGCCTTCGCGGGGGCGTACCTCTGGGCGTGCCGGATCGTCCTGGACGCCCGGCCGACCACCGTCGCGGCCATCGCCGCCGTGCTCGTGTGGCTGCCGTTCCCGGCGTTGCGGGCCTTCTTCGTCCTGCCGGGGCTCGCGTGGCTCGCGCTGCTCGGGCTGGCGGTGCCGGCGGGGATGGCCGACCGCGTCGGCTTCCGCGAGGCGCTCGTGCGCGGGCGCCGCCTCGGCCTCGCCGACTACCCGCACGCGCTCGGGTCGCTCTGCGCGCTCGTCGTCGTGGTCGGCCTCTCGGCGAACGTGCTCGGGGCGATCCTCCACAGTCAGGGCGACGCGGGCCTCCGGGTGGGCGTGTTCCTGGCCGACCTCGTGCTGAGTCCGCTCCTCTACCTGGGCGGAGCGCTCCTGTACGCCGACCAGGCGGCCCGGCTACGCTCCCGGGGCGATGCCGGTGTTCGTCCTCCTGTCGACGCTGACGCAGCAGGGCGTCCAGACGCTCAAGTCGAACCCTGAGCGGCTGCGGCAGGTGAACCGCGACGTCGAGGAGCTCGGCGCCAGGGTGCTGCACCAGTGGGCGACCCTCGGGGCCTTCGACTTCGTCAACGTCGTCGAGGCGCCCGACGTCGAGACGATCGCGCGGGTGTCCCTCGCCCTCGCCGCCCGCGGCTCGGTCCGGACGCAGACGCTCCCCGCGCTCGACGTCGACAGCTTCCTCCGGACACTGTCCGATTGAGACAATTGTGTCCGGCCGGTCGAAGGGGTAGAACACCCAGCCGTGCGCGATCCTCGCATCGACGAGTATGCCCGACTGCTCGTCGAGCGATCGATCGGCGTCCGGCCGGGCTGGGAGGTCCTGATCCGCTCGACTCCGCTGGCGCGCCCGCTGCTCGAGGCGGTCACGGAGCAGATCGCGCGCCGCGGCGCCTACGCGCTCTGGCAGCTCGCCTGGGAGCCGACGAGCGGGCCGTTCGCGCGAGAGGCGCCGCTCGAGGTGCTGCGGACGCCGTCGCCCTCGACGCGCTTCCAGTGGGAGCGCTGCGACGCGTTCATCATGATCTCCGCCCCCGAGAACACGCGCGAGGGCTCGGACCTCTCCGAGGAGCGCAGGCAGGCGCTGCTCGACCGCAACGCCCCCTTCCGCGAGCGGCAGATGTCGATGAAGGTGCCGTGGGTCGTGTGCGAGTTCCCGGTGCAGGCGACCGCGCAGGAGGCCGGGATGACCCTCGACGAGTACACCGAGTTCATCTTCGGCGCCGTGCTGCTGGACTGGGACGAGGAGGGAGCGAGGATGAGGCGGATCGCGAGCCTGTTCGACGCCGCCGAGGTCGTGCGCATCGTCGGGGAGGCCACCGACCTGACGCTCTCGCTCGCCGGCCGGTCCGGAGCGATCGACGACGGGCACATCAACATGCCGGGCGGCGAGGTCTTCTACTCGCCGATCGAGGACTCGGTCGAGGGCACGGTGACCTTCTCGGAATTCCCCGCGGTCTACTACGGCCACGAGGTCGAGGGCGCCCAGCTCGTGTTCGAGCGCGGAGAGATCGTCGAGGCGCACGCGCGCCACGGGGAGTCGTTCCTCCTGCGCACGCTCGACACCGACGAGGGCGCCCGCCGGCTGGGCGAGCTCGGGATCGGCTGCAACCCCGGCATCCAGCGCTTCACGAAGAACGTCGGCTTCGACGAGAAGATCGACGGCACGATCCATCTCGCGGTCGGCAACTCGTACACCTCGACCGGCGGCAAGAACGTGAGCCGCATCCACTGGGACATCGTCAAGGACCTCCGCCGCGGCGGCAGGCTCTACGCCGACGGCGTGCTCGTGCAGGAAGACGGCCGCTGGCGGCTGTAGCGCCGTCCCGCCCGCGGCAGGTTCAATAGGCGGGTGCACGATCTCGGCGTGTTCGTCGGCGTCGCCGTGGTCGTGACGGCGACGCCGGGCCCGGCGACGGCGACGGTCGTCCGCAGCGCGCTGCGCGGGGGGCGGCGCGCCGCGTTCCTGACGACGCTCGGGAACTCCGCGGGCGTGCTCTTCTGGGGGGCGGCGTCGGCGCTCGGGGTCTCGGCCCTCGTCGCCGCGTCCGAGGCGGCCTTCGTCGTGCTCAAGGTCACGGGCGCGGTCGTGCTGGTCTGGCTCGGCGTCCAGTCGTTCCGCCGCCCGCGGCCGGCCCGGGAGGGGGAGCGCCGCGGCGCGGCCCGCGGGTCCTCGCGGCGCGCGTTCCGCGACGGGCTCGTGACCGCGCTCGCGAACCCCAAGCTCGCGGTCTTCTTCGTCGCCCTCTTCCCGCAGTTCCTCGAGCGCGGGCACTCGACCCTGGGCGCCGGGCTGGCGATGGCGGCGACGATCGTCTCGCTCGACCTCGTCTGGTTCTCGCTCCTGGCGCTCGCCGTCACGCGCCTGCGCCGCGCGCTCGCCGAGGGGCCGTGGCAGCGGAGGCTCGAGCGCCTGACGGGGAGCGTGATGGCCGCCCTCGGCCTGCGGCTCGCCCTCGAGTCGCGCTGACGGCCGTGCCGAAGCTCCGGGCGTACGTCTTCGTCGACACCGACTCTGGACGCTGCGGCGCAACAGCTCGGGGTCGGCGCTCGAGTGTTGCGCCCGGGCGCGCAGGGGCGCCGTTCGGAGACCTCAGCGGACGGCGGCCGTCTCGCCGGCGAGGCGGGCGTTCCCGACCACGAGCTCGCGGTTGGCGCGGAGCGTGCGGCCGCCGCTCTCGCGGTGGAGGAACGAGAGCACGAACGGCGTCACCGCCTGGCCCCGCACCCCCTCGCTCTCGGCGGCGGCGAGCGCGCGCGCGATCAGCGGCTCCACGTCGTCGAGGCTCTCGTCCGGGGGCCGCACGAGCAGCACCCCGCCGCCCCCGAGCTCCCAGTGCCCGGACGCCACGCGCGCCGCCTCCGCGGCCGACTCGACCCGGGCCGAGACCGGCGGGCCGCCCGCGGCCGAGTAGAAGAGCGGCACCGTGTCCGTGCGGAAGCCGAGCACCGGCACGCCGAGCGTCTCGAGCAGCTCGGCGGTCGCCGGCACGTCCAGGAGCGACTTCACCCCGGACGAGACGACGAGCACGGGACTCTCGGCGAGCGCGTGCAGGTCGGCGGAGACGTCGGGTGGAGAGGGCCATCCGCGGTGCACGCCGCCGAGCCCGCCCGTCGCCAGCACCTGGATCCCGGCGGCCCGGCACACCGCGAGCGTCGCGCCGACGGTCGTCGCGCCGACCGCGCCCTGCACCGCCGCCGCGGCGAGGTCGCGCGGGCCGACCTTGCGGGCGGACGGGTCGAAGCGGGCGAGCTCGGCCTGCGTCAGGCCGACGACGATCTCCTCGTCGAGCACGCCGACCGTCGCGGGCACCGCGCCCGCCTCGCGCACCGCGCGCTCGGCGGCGAGCCCGACCGCGGCGCCCTCCCCCGGCGGGAACCCGTGCGCGACCAGCGTCGTCTCGAGCGCCACGACGGCGCGGGCCTCGCGGACCTCGTCCGCGACCCTGATCACGGCATCGCCCCCATCCGCGCGCAGCAGCGCGCCGCCGCCTCGAGGCCGAGCTCGGGGCCGCCGACGAGGAAGCCGGCGGCGAAGGCGTCGCCGGCGCCGGTCGTGTCCACGACGTCGGTCGGGACGGCCGCGAGCCGACGGCCGTCCACCTCGACCCCCAGGGCTCCCCGCTTCACGACCCACGCCGCGTCGAGCCGGCCGAACGCCTCGCGCTCCCGCGCTCCGGCGAAGACCAGCTCGGGCGCGAGCGCGCGGACGCGCGCGCGGAAGGCGCCGTCGATCGCGGTCCACGCCGAGAGGTCGACCGACACGCGCGCGCCGTGCGAGCGCGCGAGCTCGGCCGCGCGCGCCGACGCGCCCGCGAGGGGCTCGCGGTGGAGCGCGTACCCCGAGACGTGCAGCACGTCGCAATCGAACCACGACGGCTCGAGCTCGCCGGCCTCGAGCTCCGGCGCCGAGCCCCGGTCGGACGCCATCGTGCGCTCGCCGGCCGCCGCGATCGAGACGACGACGCCGGTGCGGCCGGAGGCGGGCCCGCGGACGTCGACGCCGCGTGCGCGGAGCTCCCCGGCGGCGAGCTCGCCGGCCGCGTCGGCGCCGCGCTTGCCGACGAAGCGGGCCGCGCCGCCGAGCGCGGCGACCCAGGCCGCGACGTTCGCCGCCTGGCCGCCCGCGCAGAGCAGGGAGGCCGCCGGCGTGTCGTCGCCCGGCACGAGCGGCCGGTCGACCCGGACGACGACGTCGAGCAGGAGGTCGCCGAGCGTCGTCACGCGCACCGTACGATGGTCTCATGGACGAGCAGAGCCGCCGGGCGAGACTGCGCTCCTTCGCCCTCGGCGGCCTCGTCGGGGCCGCGGGGACGATCGCGACCGTCCGCCGCCTGCGCCACCCGGCGCGGCGCCCGCACTCCGCGCCCGCGGGGCTCGCCGCGTTCGAGGACGCGCCGTGCTTCCTCGAGCTCGTCGAGCGCGAGGCGCAGAGCTACCGCGAGGGCGGCGAGATCGCCGGCGACCGGAACGAGTAGTCGTGGTGCATGAAGTGCGCCCGCGCGACCATCGTCAGCGCGGACGGCCGGCCGGCCGGGTCGAGTCGCAGCCGGAACCAGGCGGCGAGCGCCGGGTCGTAGAAGCTGAGCGCGCGCGGGCCGGTGAACCAGACGTTGCGCGCCGCCGGCGTCCAGTAGGCCTGCGGGACGTGGAGCGGCGCCTGCGGCGAGCTCGTCCACGCGCCGCCGGGGCCGCGGCGGAAGCGCCGGTTCCCGATCACGACGTCCTCGGTCCCCGCCGCGCCCGGCTGCGTGGCCGAGCGGACCCGGAGCGAGAGCCGGTCGGGCGCCCGCTCGTGGAGCACCGTGACCGTGAGCCGGCCCGGCCCTGAGGAGAGTCGCTCGACGATCGTGAGCGCCGGTGCGGCGTCGTACAGCCTCCTCGCGCGCCGGAGCGCGGCGGCGCCGCTCCTCGGTGACGCCGGCACGGCGAAGCGGAGCGTCCTCCCGCCGACGGTCACGCGCACCGAGCGGCCCGCCGCCGCCGCGTAGCACCCGTCCCCGCAGCCCGCGGGGGAGCGGCCGTCGATCGTCACGCGCTCGCCGGTCGCGCCGCCGCCCTCGGGGCCGACGAGCGTGACGGTCGCCCGTCCGGAGGCCCACGCGAAGCCGACCGCGAGCGGCCCGGCCTGCCCGGCGTCGACGAACGCCCCGGGCGGCGGCCCCGGCGGCGGGACGGGGGCGGCCGGGGGCTGCCCGGACGCCTCCGGCCGGGCGCGGCCGGGGCGCAGGTCGGTGAGCGCGCCGACGGCGACCGCCACGGCCGCGAGCAGCGCGAGCTGCACGAGCGCGAGCCCGCGGCGCGCGAGCCAGGCGAGCGCGAGCAGGCAGGCGAAGAGCCCCGTCTTGACGAGGAGGGCGCGCCCGTAGCCGGTCTCCCAGAGCTGGGGGAAGGACGAGAGCTCGGTCAGCGCGCGGGCGGCGCCGCCGAGCCCGACCACGAGCACCGCGGGGAGGGCGAAGCCGGCGAAGCGCTCGACCGTCCCGACCCGCGCCAGCGCGAGCGCGGCGACCCCGCCGAGCCAGACCGCGGCCCCGGCCGCGTGCAGGAGGTCGGCCGCGGGTGCGATCACTTCCGGCTGCCCCGGGTCGAGGGCGTGGCCCGCGAGCGTCGGGCAGACGAAGAGGACGGCCGCGGCCGCCCAGACGAGGGGTCGAAGCCGCGGCTCGCGCGGAACGAGCGCCGCCGCGGCGGCGCCGGCGCCGGCCGCCACGGCGGCGGCGATGGTGAACCGCTCGAAGCGCGTCCCGCCCGCCCTCGACGCGTGGACGAGCGCGTCGGCGCCCGCGAACGCCGACAGGAAGAACCCGAACAGGAGGTGCGCGAGCCGCCGGGGCAGGGCGCCGCCGAGGACGACGGCGGAGTAGAAGGCGCCGCCCGCGGCGCCGAGCATCCCGAGCAGGAGCAGGCCGCGCATCGCAACGCGCTGCCAGGTCGCGGAGCCCTTCGTCGTCAGCGCCGCCACGGGCGGGGCCGCGGTCCCGACCGCGAAGGCGACCACGCCCTCCTCCTCGTGCCCGTCGTCGGAGACGACGCTCCAGCGGACCGAGTAGTCGCCGTCGGCCAGTCCGGCGCGGAGGGGGATCACGAGCCGGTTTTCGTGCTCGACGCGGGGCCGGCCGCCGAGCACGTCGGGGCCGTCGTTGCGGATCGCGGCCGTCCGCGGCCCGACGCGCACCGGCCCGTCGAAGGTCACGAAGACGGCCTGCGGCGCGGTGAGGAGCGTCGCCCCGGGGGGCGGCTCGACGTGGAGGGGCACGGCGTGCGCGGCCGCCGGGCCCGCGGTCGCCAGCGCCGCCGCCGCGACGAGCAGGAGTCGGCGCGCCACGAGCTTCGACGTTACCGGTTGGTAGCTTTCGCCGTTCGATGCCCATCTACGAGTACAAGTGTCCGAACGGGCACCTGCTTGAGGTCTTCCACGGGATGTCCGAGCCGGGCCCGACCGTCTGCGAGCTGTGCGGCGCCTCGCCCCTCGTCAGGGTGCTGCACCCGGTCGCGGTCCACTACAAGGGGTCGGGCTTCTACTCGACCGACTACGGGCGCGGCTCGCGGAAGGCGGCCAAGGACTCGGGGAGCGACTCGTCCTCGTCGGGCGACTCCGGCTCCGGCTCGTCGGAGTCGGGCTCGTCCAGCACCGCCGCGGCCGAGGCGTAGGCCGCTACGAGAGGGTGTGCCCCCGGGCGCAGCCCGGCCCGAACGTCGTCGTCGGCAGCTGCGGCGCCGAGCGTCCGACGAACATCGAGATCGTGAGCGCGTCGTCCTCGCTCGGGGCGCCGGTCCCGCCGGGGCCGAGGTCGGCGCCGAGCCGGCAGTGGAGCGTGTTCCCGCCGGAGGAGCGGAACTTCACCCAGCCGAGCTGGATCAGCTGCCAGGCCGAGAGGTCCGTGGTGATCGGCTTCACCCACGAGCCCGCCCCGAAGGGCGCGCCGAGCAGGTTGCCGAACGACGTCAGCTTCGCGAGCACGGCCTGCGTCACCGCCTGCTGGCGCTGCTGCCGCGTGAAGTCGGTCTCGCGCGGGTCGAGCCGGTTCACCCGGATGCGCGAGTAGATCAGGGCGCGATGCCCGTCCATGTGCTGCCTGCCGCGGCGGAAGCGCCAGCCCTGCCAGCGCTGGCAGCGCGCGTCGGTCGCGTAGGGGCAGTCGAAGCGGTCGGAGAGGATCCGTCTCGGCACGTCGATCGTCACGCCGCCGAGCGCGTCGATCAGGTCCTCGAAGTCGGCGAAGTCGACGACGACGACGTGGTTGATCGGCAGGCCGGTCAGCGCGTGGACGGTCCGGATCGCGAGCGCGGGGCCGCCCGACTGCATCGCGGCGTTGATCTTCGCCGTGCCGAGGCCGGGAATCGGCACCACCATGTCCCGCGGGATCGAGAGGTAGGCGAGGCGGTGGCGCTCCGGGTCGGTGCGGACGAGCAGGATCGAGTCGGAGTGGCGCAGGCCGGCGCGCTGCCGGGTCGGGGAGCTGTCCGCGCCCAGCACGAGGATGTTCGTCGAGTGCGAGAGGAGGAGCCCGTTCTGGTCGGCGAGCGCGGCCCTCGTGCGCGGGTCGAGCCGCTTGTTCGCCGCCGCGACGCCGCTCGAGAACGAGAGGTAGCCGGCGACGCCCCACGCGACGACGAGCAGGACGAGGGCGAGGAGCGCGAGCAGCACGATCCGCCGCCACGGCGGGCGTCCGGGAAGCCCGACGTGCGGCCGGCGCGGCCGGCGGACGCGGAGGCGCTCGCCGAGCCGTCTCGGCTCGCGCCGCATCGGCCCGCCGCGCGGGACGGCCGGCACCTTGCCCTTGACGCGCCCGCCCTTGTAGACGCGGTAGGGCTTCTCTTCCGGCGCCATCCGGCGAAGTAGGGTACCCGCCGACCGTGAAGGCGAGACGTGTCGTCGGCGTGGACCTCGGCGGGACGAAGATCCTCGCGGGCGTGGTCGACGGCGACGGGCGGATCGAGCGGACGGTCGAGGCGCGGACGCCGACCACGTCGCAGGCCGCGCTCGTCGAGGCGCTCGTCGCGGTCGTGGACGAGCTGCGGACGCCCGACGTCGCCGCCGTGGGCGTCGCGGTGCCGGCGCGCGTCGACCGCGACGGCTTCGCCCTCGGCGCGGTCAACGTCCCGCTCCACGGACTCGCCCTGCCCGAGGAGCTGGGGGGGCGGCTCGGCCTGCCGGTCGGCGCGATCAACGACGCGGCGGCGGCCGCGCTCGCCGAGCTCAGGCTCGGGGCGGGGCGCGGGGCGACCGACCTCGTGATGCTGACGCTCGGGACCGGCGTGGGCGGGGGCGTCGTGATCGGGGGCCGCCTCTACGACGGATGGGCCGAGCTCGGGCACATGGTGATCGTCGTCGACGGCGCGCCGTGCCTTGGCGCGTGCACCGGCCGCGGCCACGTCGAGGCGTACTGCTCGGGCACCGCCGCCGACCGCGTCGCCGAGCGCGAGCTCGGGGAGGGGGCGACCGCGCGCGAGCTCGTCGCCCAGCGGCACCCGGCCCTCGCCGAGATCGGCCGGTACCTCGGCGCGGCGATCGGCACGCTCGTGAACGTCTTCGACCCGGAGGTGGTGGTCGTCGGCGGCGGGTTCGGGCTCGCCGCGGGGGAGCTCCTGCTCGGGCCCGCACGGCCGGTCGTCCTCCGCGAGGCGCTCGCCCCGGGCGGCGAGCGCGTGCGCCTCGCGCTCGCCGAGCTGGGCGAGAACGCCGGCCTGATCGGCGCCGCGCTCGTCGCGCCCGGTGCGGCATGACGCTGGCGGTCTGCGCGACGCCGATCGGCAACGCGGACGACGTCACGCTGCGGGTGCTCGCCGAGCTGAGGACGGCCGACGTCGTGCTCGCCGAGGACACGCGGCGGACGCGGACGCTGCTCGCGCGGCACGGGATCGAGGCGGCGCTGCTCTCCTACCACGAGCACAACGAGGCGGCCAGGGTCGCCGAGCTGCTGCCGCGGCTGGCGGCGGGCGAGCGGGTCGCGCTCGTGTCGGACGCGGGGCTGCCGGCGATCTCCGATCCCGGCGCCCGGCTCGTGCGCGCGGCGCTCGAGGCGGGGGTGGCGGTGACGGTGCTGCCCGGCCCTTCGGCGGTCGAGACCGCGCTCGTCGCGAGCGGCCTCGTCGCCGAGCGCTACGCGTTCGTCGGCTTCCTGCCGCGCCGCGCGGGGGAGCTCGCCGCGCTCTGGCACGAGACGGCCTCCTGGGCGATGCCGGTGGTCGCGTTCGAGTCGCCCCGGCGGCTGCCGGCGACCCTCCGCTCGCTCGCGGCGGCCTTCCCGGAACGGGAGGCGGCGGTCTGTCGCGAGCTCACGAAGGTGTTCGAGGAGGTCGTGCGCGGGACGGCGGCCGAGCTCGCCGAGCGGTTCGCCGAGCCCCCGAAGGGCGAGGTCACGCTCGTGCTCGGGGCGGGCGCCGCGGACGGTGCGGGCGCCGCCCCGGCGGCCGCCGCTCCCGCCGCGGCGCTCGAGGCGGTCGGCGAGCTCGTCGCCTCGGGAGCCTCCAGGCGCACGGCGACCGAGGTCGTCGCGCGCCTCACCGGCATCGCGCGCAACGCCCTCTACCGCGGCTCTCTGTGACAACTTTGTAACCGCGTTTGACAACTCGGCGCGTCGCCTCCTACCGTGGGACGAACACACGTTCCCACAAGCCGAATCGAGGTGGAAGCCATGCGCCGAGCCCTGCTCGTGCTCCTCGCGGCGCTGCTCGCCGCGCCCGCCGCCAGCGCGTGGAGCTGGCCCGTCGAGGGGCGGGTGCTCGCCCCGTTCGTCTTCGACCCGGCGAACCCGTACGCCGCCGGCCAGCACCGCGGCGTCGACGTCGCCGGCTCCGTCGGCGACCCCGTCCGCGCGCCCGCCGCGGGGACCGTCTCCTTCGCCGGCGCCGTCCCCGGCAGCGGCCGCTCGGTGACGATCGAGACCGCCGACGGGTGGTCCGTCACGCTCACCCACCTCGGGCAGGTCGCGACCCGCCGCGGCGCTTCCGTGGGGGAGGGCGACGTGGTCGGGACGGTCGGCGAGCCGGACGCCGGCACCACGCCCTACGTCCAGCTCGGCATCCGCCGGACGGCCGACCCGCAGGGGTACGTCGACCCGCTCGGCCTGCTCCCGGGCCGCCCGGCCGCGGCCGCGCCCGCGCCGCCGCCCGCGCAGGCCGCCCTCCAGCCTGCGGGGGCGGCGGGGGCTCCGGCGCCGCTCGCGCCGCCCGCACCGGCGCCGGGCGCCGCCGCTCCGGCCCCGGCGCCCGTCGCCCCCGCCCCGGCCGCTCCCGCGCCCGCCGCTCCCGCTCCCGGGGCCGCAGCCGGGCCCGCGGGCACGGCTTCGGCCGCTCCCGCTCCACGCGCCTCCGCCGCGCCCGAGCCCGCCGCGTCCACCGTGGCGGAGGTCGGGTCCGCCGCGCCCGCGCCTCCGCCGCCCGCCGGCGCCGCGCGGCCGGCGCCCGCCGACCCGGCCCCGGCGCTCGAGCTCCTGCCCGCCCGCAGCGCGCGCGGCCTGCCGGCTCTCCCTGTCCGGGCGCCGGACCCGGGCCGCCACGACCGGGCGGCGGGGCGCGCACCCGCGCCGCCGGCCCGTCCCGACGCCGCCCCCGCGCACCGTCCCGTCCCGGCCGTCCTGCCCGCTCCGGCCCGCCGGGCCCCCGCGGAGGGGCCGGGCGCCGAGGCCCCGGCCCCCACGGGGACGGGAGCGCCCGTCGCGAGCGGCGGGCGGACGCCCGCGGCGCCTGACCTGGCCGCCGCGCCGGCCGTTCGGGGCACGCCCGAGCGCCGGCGTCCCCCCGACGCGGTCGAGCGTGCGCATGCACCCGTGGGGCCGGCGGGTCCCGCCGCCGCGGCCATCCGCACCGCCGCCGGGACGGACGGCGCCGCACGCCGCGTCCGCGAGCGCGCGCGGCGCGCCGGAGCCGCCCCGCACGTGCGCCGCGGCAGCCTCCCGCTCGCGGCGTTGCCGGCCGCGGTCGCGGGCGCGCTCACCGCGCTGCTCGCCCTCGCCGCATGCGCGGCGCGGCGCCGGGCGGTTCGAACACCCGCTCGTATGATTGATCCGGATGCGCTACTACCTGACGACGCCGATCTACTACGTGAACAGCACGCCCCACATCGGGCATGCGTACACGACCTGCGCGGCCGACATCCTCGTCCGGCACCAGCGGCAGCGCGGCGCCGACACGTTCTTCCTGACCGGAGTCGACGAGCACGCGACGAAGGTGTTCCGCGTCGCCCAGGAGCAGGGCCTGAGCGCGCAGGAGTACGTCGACTCCGTCGCCGGAAGCTGGCGCGAGCTCGCGCCGCGGCTCAACGCCCATCCGGACTTCTTCATCAGGACGAGCGACGAGGGCCACAAGCGCTTCGTCCGGGAGTTCCTGCAGCGGATCTACGACAACGGCGACGTCTACGAGGGCACATACTCGGGCCTCTACTGCGTCGGCTGCGAGGAGTTCAAGGCGGAGTCGGAACTGGTCGACGGCAGGTGCCCGATCCACGGGACCGTCCCCGAGACGATCGAGGAGAGAAACTACTTCTTCCGGCTCTCCGCCTATCAGGACCGGCTGCTCGCACTCTACGACGCGCGTCCGGACTTCGTGCTGCCGCAGTTCCGGTTCAACGAGGCCCGGAGCTTCATCGCCGGCGGGCTGCAGGACTTCTCGATCAGCCGCGCGGGCCAGCCGTGGGGGATCCCGCTCCCCTGGGACGAGAGCCAGGTCGCCTACGTCTGGGCGGACGCGCTCGTCAACTACCTGAGCGCGCTCACCTACGCACGCCCGGGCGAGGACCTCCGCGCCGTGTACTGGCCGGAGGTACGCCACCTGATGGCGAAGGACATCCTTCGCTTCCACTGCGTCTACTGGCCGGCGATGCTGCTCGCCGCAGGCTACGACGTGCCGAAGCAGATCTTCGTCCACGGCTACCTCCTGCTCGACGACCGGAAGATCTCGAAGTCGCTCGGGAACATCCTCGACCCGCTCGACCTGATCGACGTGTACGGCGCCGACGCCGTCCGCTACTGGTGCGCGCGCGCCGTCAACTTCGGCCAGGACGGCAGCGCCTCGATCGAGGGCCTGCACGAGCGCTACGAGCGTGAGCTCGGGAACGACCTCGGCAACCTGCTCTCGCGCACGACGAAGATGATCGAGCAGTTCCTGGGCGGCCGGCTGGGCGGCGGGCGGTCCGACAACGCCGAGCTCCGGGCCGAGATCGACGGCGTCCGCGAGGGCGCGGCGGCGGCGCTCGACCGGTTCGAGATCACCGCGGCGATCGACCGCATCTGGGAGCTCGTCCGCTGGCTCAACCGGCACGTGACCGAGCGCAGGCCGTGGGAGCTCGCGCGCGACGACGCGCGCGGGGACGAGCTCGCGGCGGTGCTGCACGACCTCGCGGACGGGTTGCGGGCCGCGGCCGTCGCGCTCGGCGCCTACCTGCCGGAGACCGCCGGCCGCATCCTCGCCGCGCTCGGCCAGCCGCGCGACCTCTCGTGGGACCGGGTCGACTACGGGCGGCTCGCGCCCGCGTCCGGGATCCGCGGCGCCGAGCCGCTCTTCCCGCGGGTCGACGTCGCGGCGGCGTGATCGACACGCACGCGCATCTCGACCCCGCCGAGGCGCCGGCGGTGCTGGGCCGCGCGCGCGCAGCCGGAGTCGAGCGGGTGGTGGCCGTGGCGACGACCGTCGCCGAGGCCGTCGCCACGCTGGAGCTGGCCGAGCGGCACGAGGGCGTGTACGCCTGCCTGGGCGTGCACCCCCACGAGGCGGGGAGCGGCGAGGCGGCCCGGCTCGACGAGCTGCGCGTCCTGCTCGCGCGGCCGCGCGCGGTCGCGGTGGGGGAGGCCGGCCTCGACTACTTTCGCGACTACGCGCCGCGCGACGCGCAGCGCGACCTGTTCGCCCGCGAGCTCGAGCTCGCCGCCGAGCTCGGCAAGCCCGTGGTCGTCCACAGCCGCGCCGCCGACGACGACACGCTCGCCGCGCTGGCCGGCTTCGCCGGCACGGTGATCCTCCACTGCTTCTCGTCGCCCGCGCTGCTCGAGCCCGCGCTCGAGCACGGCTGGTACGTGTCCTTCGCAGGCAACGTCACCTACCCGAAGGCAGAGGAGCTGCGCGAGGCGGCCGCCCGTGTGCCGCGCGCGCGAATCCTCGCCGAGACGGACAGCCCCTACCTCGCGCCGCAGCCGGTGCGCGGGACCCGCAACGAGCCGGCGCACGTCGTGCACACGGTCGCCGCGCTGGCCGCGGCGCGCGGGGAGGACGCCGGCGAGCTCGCCGCCTCGATCGACGCCAACGCCGCCGCGGCGTTCTCGCTGTGAGGGTCGACGCGAAGAAGGAGCTCGGGCAGCACTTCCTCGTCGACGAGAACATCCTGGGCGTCATCGGTCGCCTGGCGGCGCTCGAGCCGGAGGACGTCGTGCTCGAGGTGGGGCCGGGTCTCGGCATCCTCACCCGCTACCTCGCCGAGCGCGTCGCGCGTGTGCACGCGGTCGAGATCGACCGGAGCCTCGAGCCACGGCTCCGAGACATCCCGCGGACGACGCTCCACTGGGCCGACGCGCTCGCCCTCGATCCTGCGGCTCTCGACCCGCCGCCGGGGAAGCTCGTCGCCAACCTGCCCTACAACGTCGCCACGCCGCTCGTGGTCGAGAGCCTCGACCGCTACCCGTCCCTCCGGTGCTGGTGCGTCATGGTGCAGCGGGAGGTGGCGGAGCGCTTCTTCGCGGCGCCCGGGACGAAGGCCTACGGGGCCGTCTCGGTGCTCGTCCAGCTCGCGGCCGAGCGCACGGGGTTCCACCCGGTCTCGCGCGAGGTCTTCCGGCCGCGCCCGAACGTCGACTCCGCGCTCGTCGCCTTCCGCCGCACGGCGCCGGGCCTGCCCCCCGGCGTCAAGCGTGTCGTCGAGGCGGCGTTCGCGCACCGCCGCAAGACCCTCGCGAACTCGCTCGCCCTCGCCGGCCTCGCCGCGCGGGACGACGCGGCCGCCGCGCTCGCGGCGATCGGCCGCGACGCCGCCGTGCGCGCGGAGACGCTCGCCCCGCCGGAGTTCGTCGCCCTCGCCGCCGCGGTCGCGTGAGGGCGCCGGCGAAGATCAACCTCGCGCTCGTGGTCGGCCCCCTGCGGCCCGACGGCAAGCACGAGCTCGCGACCGTCTACCAGCGGGTCGAGCTCGCCGACGAGGTCGTGCTCGAGCCGGCCGGGTCGCTCGCGGTCGAGGGGTTCGAGGGCGACACGCTCGTCCGGGCCGCGCTCGAGCGGCTGGCGGCCGCCGCGGGCGTCGCCCCGCGCTGGCGCGCGCGGATCGAGAAGCGGATCCCGGTCGCGGCCGGGCTCGGCGGCGGGAGCTCGGACGCGGCGTCCGCCCTCCTGCTCGCGAACGCGCTGCTCCCGGCACCCCTGTCGCACGGCCGGCTCCACGCCCTCGCCACCGGGCTCGGAGCGGACGTCCCCTTCTTCCTCGAGCCGGGGCCGAAGCTCGGCACGGGCGACGGCACGACCCTCGAGCCGGTCGAGCTGCGGCAGGACTACGCGGTCCTCCTCCTCCTCCCGCGGGGCGCCGCGAAGGCGTCCACCGCCTCGGTGTACGCGCGCTTCGACGGCGGGGAGGGGTTCGGCGAGCGCCGCGCGCGCCTGCTCGCGGCGCTCGCCGCGGGGGACCTCGCCGCGCTACCGCCGAACGACCTCGCCTCCTCGCCGCTCGCGGCCCGCCTGCGCGAGCTCGGTGCCTTCCGGGCCGACGTGAGCGGCGCCGGACCGTGCGTCTACGGCTGCTTCGAGGAGCGGGCCGGCGCCGAGCGGGCGGCGGAGGCGCTCGCGGAGCTCGGGCGGGTGTGGGTCGGCGCCCCCGAGTGGTAGTTTCAATGGTGGTGACGAGCGCCGGCGCCTCCCTCCGGAGCAACAGGATCAAGATCGCCCTCTGGATCGCAGTCGCGGAGGGCCTCCTGACGCTGATCGGCGTGATCCCGCACTGGGTCGTGTACGCGCTCGCCGCGATCGCGATCGCGTTCTGGGCGGGCGCGGGCCGGAACTACAAGTCGAATCTCGGCCGGCAGGTCTCGTGGGTGTTCGCGGCGTCGCAGGCCGCGGCCGTGCTCGTGCCGATCGTCTGGTTCGTGGCGAAGACCGCGGCGATCATCGCGATCGCGATCATCGCGCTCGTCGCGCTCATCTACCTCTTCACCGAGCGCGAGCGGGCCGGGCATCCCGACTGACCCGGGTGCCGGTACCCGGCCGCTCGGCGCTCCGGCGCCGTGCGGCCTCGCCGTTGGCGGGTCGCCCGGTCGAGCGGGGTTCTTATACTCGGACGCGGTGGGGCGTAGCCAAGCGGTAAGGCAGCGGGTTTTGGTCCCGCGATCCCAGGTTCGAATCCTGGCGCCCCAGCCATCCGTGCCTTGAGCGACACGCGACTCGCAGCCGTGATCATGGCCGCAGGCCTCGGCACGCGGATGCGCTCGGCCGTGCCGAAGCACCAGCATCCCCTGCTCGGCCGGCGTGTCGTCGACTGGGTCCTGCTCGCCGCCGGCCAGGCGGGGGTGGAGCGGACCGTGCTCGTCGTCTCGCCGGACTCGCCTGACCGGGACGACTCGTGGGCGGGAGTCGACGTCGCCGTGCAGGAGCGGCCCCTCGGCACCGGCGACGCCGTCCGGGCCGCCCGAGGCGCGCTCGCCGGCTTCGACGGCGACGTGCTCGTCCTGAGCGGCGACGTGCCGGCGCTCACGCCGGAGCTCCTCGCCGGCCTCGTCGGCACGCACCGGCGCCAGGCCGCGGCCGCGACCGTGCTCTCCTTCGAGCCGGCCGACCCCCGGGCCTACGGCCGCGTCGTGCGCGGCGGCGACGGACGCCTCGCGCGGATCGTCGAGGCGCGCGACGCCTCCGAGGAGGAGCTCGCGATCCGCGAGGTGAACGCGGGCATCTACGTCTTCGCGGCGGCGAAGCTCTGGCCGGCGCTCGAGCGGCTCGAGCCGCAGAACGCGCAGGGCGAGCTCTACCTGACCGACACGATCGCGTTCCTCGTCGGCGACGGAGACACCGTCGCCGTCCACGTCGCGGACGACCCTTCCGAGGTCGAGGGAATCAACACCCGCGCCGAGCTCGCGGCCGCTGCGGCCCGGCTCCGCGACCGCATCAACGAGCGGCACATGCTGTCGGGCGTCACCCTCGTCGACCCGGCCACGGCCTGGATCGAGGCCGGGGTCGAGCTCGAGCCGGACGTCGTCGTCCACCCGTTCGTCTACCTGCGCGGCACGACGCGGGTCGCGGCCGGCGCCGAGATCCACGCCCACACGGTCGCGGTCGACGCGACGATCGGAGCGGGGGCGGCCGTGGGCCCGTTCTGTTACCTTCGTCCCGGGACGGTCCTCGAGACGGACTCGAAGGCGGGATCCTTCGTGGAGATCAAGAACTCACTCGTCGGACCGAAGACCAAGGTGCCGCATCTCTCCTACATCGGCGACGCGGAGATCGGCGGGGAGACGAACGTGGGGGCGGGCACGATCACGGCGAACTTCCCGCACCGCCCCGGGGCGCCCAAGGAGCGGACGAGGATCGGCAGGAACGTCAGGACCGGCGTCCAGAATGCGTTCGTCGCGCCCGTGGAGGTCGGCGACGGAGCATGGACTGCAGCCGGATCGGTGATCACCAAGGACGTCCCGCCCGATGCGCTCGCGATCGCGCGGTCGCGCCAGGAGAACAAGGAGGGGTATGCAGCTCGGCACAGAGACGACTGAGCTCGTCCTGCCCGGCCTCGACCCGGCGGCCTCGGCGGTGACGGGCCCGAGGCCCGGTCACTGGATCGAGCGCGGACCGCAGAAGCGGCTCATGGTCTTCTCCGGGCGCTCGCACCCGGAGCTCGCGCGCCGCATCGCCGAGCAGCTCGGCGTCGAGCTCGGCGAGGTCACGCTGGAGACGTTCGCGAACGGCGAGACGTACTGCCGCTACGACGAGTCGATCCGCGGCTCCGACGTCTTCATCGTGCAGACGGGGTGCGAGCCCATCGACCGCAACCTGATGGAGCTCTTCCTCATGATCCAGGCGGCGAAGCTCGGGTCGGCGAAGCGGATCACGGCGGTGATACCGCTCTTCCCCTACGCTCGTCAGGACCGCAAGGCGAAGCCGCGCGAGCCCATCTCCGCGCGCTTCGTCGCCGACGCGCTGCAGGTTGCAGGCGTCGACCGCATCCTCACGATGGACCTCCACGCCGGCCAGATCCAGGGCTTCTTCACCGTGCCGGTCGACCACATGACCGCGCTTCCGCTGTTCGCCCGCCACTTTCGCGACCTCGGCCTGCGCGGCGACGGCGTGATCTCGGTCTCTCCCGACGCCGGTCGCGCGAAGCAGGCCGTCCGCTTCGCGGAGATGATCGAGTCCGAGTTCGCGATCATGCACAAGTCGCGGCCGAGCCACGACGTGGTCGCAGTGACGGAGATCGCCGGTCGCGTCCGCGGCAAGAAGGCGATCCTCGGGGACGACGTGATCATGACGGGCGGGACGATGCTCGCGAACGTGCAGGCGCTCGTCGAGCACGGCGTCAGCGAGGTGTGGCTCTTCGCCACGCACGGACTCTTCTGCGGCGATGCCCTCGGCCGTTTCGCGGAGCTCGAGGCGATCAAGGGGATCGTCGTCACGGACACGGTCCCGATCGACCCGATCGCGAAGCCCGAGAAGCTCACCGTGCTGCCCGTCTCGGGCCTGCTCGCCGAGACGATCATGAACGTGTTCGCCGACGACTCGGTCTCGGCGATCTTCGGCGGCGAGAACCAGCTCTTCTAGCGCCCCCGGCGCGACAATCCGGGGTCAACGCTCGACTGTCGCGCCGCGCAACACTCCGGGGTCTGACCCCGTGTCGCGCCGCGCAACACTCCGGGGTCTGACCCCGCAACACTCCGGGGTCTGACCCCGGGGTGTTGCGTGCCGGCCCCGGTGTTGCGCGGGCCGCCCGGCCGGCGGGGCGAGTGCAGCTCGGGACGGCGCGGGCGATCCGGCTACAATCGGCCGCCGTGGCCGGAGAGCGCGTCAAGCTGCCCGTGGTCGAGCGGACGAAGCTCGGCTCCGCGGAGTCCCGCCGCCTGCGCAGGCGGGGGCTCGTGCCGGGCATCCTCTACGGCCGCTCGGACCCGGTCGCGATCAGCATCGGCGAGCGCGAGCTGCGCGCGGCGCTGACGACCGCGGCGGGCTCGCACGCGGTGCTCGACGTCGCGATCGACGGGGGCCGCGCGCACTCGGCGATCCTCAAGGACTTCCAGCGGGACAAGGTGCGGGGCACGATCATCCACGTCGACCTGCAGGAGGTCCGGCTCGACCAGCCGATCCATGCGGCGGTCGCGGTCGAGCTCGTCGGCGAGGCGGCCGGCACGAAGGAGGGCGGCGTGCTCTCGCACGTGACGACCGAGGTGCACGTCGAGGCGCTGCCGCTCGAGGTGCCGCAGCACCTCGAGGCCGACGTCACCGACCTCCACATCGGCGGCTCGATCCGCGTCGGCGACCTCGCGCTGCCGGCGGGCGTGACGCTGCTCGACGACCCGGAGACCGTCGTCGCGACCGTCACGACGCCGACGCGCGTCGAGGAGCCCGAGGTCGAGGCGGTCGAGGGCGAGGAGGCCGCGGAGGCCGCGGCGGAGGCGCCCGCCGAGGGCGCCGAGGGAGCCGCCGGGGAGGGCGGCTCCACCGAAGCCGAAGGCTGATGCGGCTGCCCTGGCGCCGGGGCGAACGCGCCTCGTCGCTCGACCTGCTCGTCGTCGGCCTCGGCAACCCGGGGCGCGAGTACGCCGGGAACCGGCACAACGTCGGCCACATGGTCGTGGACGAGCTCGCGCGGCGCCACGGCGCCGGCTTCCGCGGCAAGTTCTCGGGCCGGCTCGCCGAGGTGCGCATCGACGGCCACCGCGTCGGGCTGCTCAAGCCGGAGACGTACATGAACGAGTCGGGCCGGTCGGTCCGGGCGGCCGCCGACTTCTTCAAGCTCGAGCCCGGCTCGATCCTCGTCGTCCACGACGAGAGCGACCTCGAGCCGGGCCGCCTCCAGGCGCGGCGGGGCGGCGGCCTCGCCGGGCACAACGGCCTGCGCTCGGTCGCGCGGCATCTCGGCTCGCCGGACTTCCTGCGCCTGCGCGTCGGCGTCGGGCGGCCCGGGCGCGGCGACCGGCGCGACCTCGCCGACTGGGTGCTCGCGGACTTCGAGCCGCACGAGGACGCCGAGGCGATCGTCGCGCGCGCCGCGGACGCCGTCGAGGCGCTCGACGCGGAGGGGCTCGAGGCCGCCCAGCGCAGGTTCAACTAGGTTCAGGTCCGCCTGCTCTGTAAATTCGCGCTCGCGCGGTTCGGCACGAGGTGCGCCGCGGGCGCCGGTCTCCCGGACGGTTCGGCCCGCGCGGCCCAGCCTCGGGCCCCCCGCGGTCCCATTGACGCCCGCGGGGGCCGCTGCTTCAGTGCGGCCTGCCCAACGACAGCGCCGGCGCGCCCTGCGCCGCCGGCCGACGCCGCCGGACTCCCGCTCCATGACCGCCCCCCTCCGCATCCTCCTGCTCGCGCTCGCGCTCACGTGGACGCTCGTCGCGGGCCCCGACCTCTCCGCGGCGGCCGCCGCCAAGGTCCACCGCCAGAAGGGCTTCCGGCTGCGCGTGTACCGCTCGCACTGGCCGCACCTGCCCCGCGTCGCCGTCCCGCCGCGCCCGCTGGGCGAGCGCGCGGCGGCCTACGCGCGCCGCTTCCTCGGCGTCCCGTACCGCTTCGGCGGGGCGAGCCCGAGGAGCGGCTTCGACTGCTCCGGGCTCGTGCGCTACGTCTACAGCCGCTTCGGGATCGACCTCCCGCACAGCTCGTACGCCGACTTCGGCCTCGGCCGGCGCGTGCCGCGCGGCGCGCTCCGGCCCGGCGACCTCGTCTTCTTCGACGGCGTCGGGCACGTCGGGATGTACGTGGGCCGGGGACGCTTCATCCACGCGCCGCACTCGGGGACGCGCGTCCAGATCTCGCGCGTCGGCGAGTGGGGCACGTTCGTCGGCGCCCGCCGCGTCGTCGGCGCGGCGGGGCGCCGGCTGCTCGGCCGGTAGCGGCGGGCCCGCGAGTACGATGACCTCCCCCCGGGGCGCGCCTCCGGGGGCCTTCGTCATGGACCGTCCGCTCCTCCATCCGCTCGTCGAGCGCCTTCGGGCCGAGCGCCGCCTCGCCGCGTTCGCGGCGGCGCCGGGGGCGCGCGCCCGCGTCTCCGAGCCGGCCCTGCCGCTCCTGCTCGCGGCGCTCCACGAGGAGCTCGACCGGTCGCTGCTCGTCCTCTGTCCGGAGGACGCCGACGCGCGCGACGCTGCCGAGGCGGCGGCCTGGTTCGCGGGCGAGGAGCGGGTCGCGCTCCTGCCCTCCCGCGGCGTCCGCCTCGGCTCCGGGCTCGAGCCGCCCCCGCACCTCGTCGGCGAGCGGGCGCGCGCGCTCGAGCTGCTCGAGCGCGGCGGCCTCGTCTGCGCGTCGGCGCTCGCGCTCGCAGAGCCCGTCCCGCCCCCCGAGGCTCGCGCGGCCGCGCTGCGGGTCGCGCGTGGCGACGAGCCCGGCATCGAGACTCTCGCCGAGGCGCTCGCGCTCGCCGGCTACGAGCGCGTCGAGCGGGTCGAGGAGCGCGGCCAGTTCGCTGTGCGGGGCGGCATCGTCGACGTCTTCCCGACGACCGGCCGCGAGCCGCTCCGGATCGAGCTCGTCGGCGACGAGATCGAGAACCTCCGCGCCTTCTCGCCGTTCACGCAGCGGGCGCTCCGCGACGTCGAGAGCGCGACGATCCAGCCGGCGGCCGAGCGGCGCCGCGACCTCGCCGAGGTGACGCTGCCCGGGGACGAGGCCGCCGCCGAGCCGCCGGACGACCTCGTCCCGGTGCTCGACCGGCCGCCGGACGTCGTCTGGCAGCCCGACGACGTGCGCCAGGTGTGGGAAGAGGAGGGGGTCGCGCCGCTCCCGCTCGCCGGCGCGGCCGAGCTCGACCCCTTCCCGCGCGGGCAGCCGTTCTCGTTCGACGCGCAGCGGCCTGCGCTCGCCGCCCGCGGCCTGGCCGAGGCCGAGAACGAGCTCGGCGGCCTCCTCCGCCAGGGGCTCGACGTCGTCGTCTGCTTCGCGCACCGCGGCGAGGCCGAGCGCCAGCGGCACCTGCTGCGGCGCGTCGAGGCGTCGCTCATCGCTCCGGGCCTCGAGCCCCGCGGGCTCGTCTTCGCGGTCGCGCCTGTGCGCCGCGGGTTCGTCTGGCGGGACCTCGGGCTCGCGCTCCTCCCGGACACCCAGGTCTTCCGCCGGCGCGCGCCCCGGGCGACGGCGCCGCGCGGGCGGGCGCTCGCCGCGTTCTCCGACCTGCGCACCGGCGACTACGTCGTGCACGAGGACCACGGAGTCGCGCAGCTCCTCGGGTTCGAGACGAGGGAGGTCGCCGGCGTCACGCGCGACTACCTCCTGCTCGGCTTCCGCGGCGAGGACCGCGTCTTCGTCCCGCACGAGCAGATCGGCAAGGTGTCGCGCTACGTCGGCGCCGACTCGCGGCCGCCCGCGCTCTCGAAGCTCGGCGGCAAGGCGTGGGACAACCTGAAGACGCGGGCGCGCGAGCACCTGCGCGAGCTCGCCGGCGAGCTGCTCCAGCTCTACGCGCAGCGGCAGACGCGGCCCGGCGTCGCCTACGACGTCGACCGGGAGTGGCTCGAGCGGCTCGAGGCCGACTTCCCCTACCGCGAGACGGAGGACCAGGCGCGCGCGATCGAGGCGGTGAAGGAGGACCTCGAGGCGCCGCACCCGATGGACCGGCTCGTGTGCGGCGACGTCGGCTTCGGCAAGACCGAGGTGGCGCTCCGCGCCGCGTTCGCCGTCGCGGTCGCCGGCAAGCAGGTGCTGATGCTCGTGCCGACGACCGTGCTCGCCCAGCAGCACTGGGGCACGTTCCGGGAGCGCTACCGCGACTTCCCGGTCCGCGTCGAGATGGTCTCGCGCTTCCGCAGGCCGGCCGAGGTGAAGCGCGTGCTCGCCGAGTACGCGGACGGGAAGGTCGACGTGCTGATCGGCACCCACCGCGTCCTCTCGCGCGACGTGATCCCGAAGGACCTCGGTCTCGTGATCGTCGACGAGGAGCAGCGCTTCGGGGTCGCCCAGAAGGAGCTGCTGCGCCAGCTCCGCCTCGAGGTCGACGTGCTCGCGCTCTCCGCGACGCCGATCCCGCGCACCCTCCACATGTCGCTCTCGGGGCTGCGCGACATCTCGGTGATCGAGACGCCGCCCGAGGGGCGCCGGCCGATCCGCACGTACGTCGGGGAGTACGACGACGAGCTCGTGCGGCAGGCGCTCGAGCGCGAGCTCGCCCGCGGGGGGCAGGCGTTCTTCCTGCACAACCGCGTCGAGACGATCGACGAGGCGGCCGAGAAGCTGCGGCGGCTCTGCCCGGCGGCGCGCGTGCTCGCCGCGCACGGGCAGATGCGCGAGCGCGAGCTCGAGGACCGCATGCTGGCGTTCCTCGCCGGAGACGCGGACGTGCTCGTCTCGACGACGATCGTCGAGTCGGGCCTCGACATCCCGCAGGCGAACACGCTGATCGTCGAGCGGGCCGACCAGCTCGGGCTCGCGCAGCTCTACCAGATCCGCGGGCGCGTCGGCCGGCGCGACGTCCCGGCGCACGCGTACCTCTTCTACCCCGACGCCTCCGAGCTGACGCCGGAGGCGCGCGCGCGGCTCGCGACGCTCGCCGACCACACCGAGCTCGGAGCGGGCTTCGCGATCGCGATGCGCGACCTCGAGATCCGCGGCGCGGGCGACCTGCTCGGCGCCGAGCAGTCCGGCCACGTCGCCGCGCTCGGCTTCGAGCTGTACGTCGAGATGCTGCAGGAGGTCGTCGCCGAGCTCACCGGACAGCGGCGCGTCGCCGCGCGGCCGGTCCGCGTCGACGCGCGCGTCGACGCGTACGTCCCGGCGGCGTACATCGCGTCGGAGGCGCTCAAGATCGACCTGCACCGGAGGCTGGCGCTCGTCGAGGACGAGGACGAGCTGCGCGAGCTCGAGGGCGCCACCGAGGACCGCTACGGGCCGCTGCCCGAGCCGGTCGCGAACCTGTTCGCGATCCAGCACGCGAAGCTGAAGCTCGCGCGGCTCGGGGCCGACTACCTCGTCTTCCGCTCCGGCCGCTCGTCCGTCGGTCCGGTGGTGCTCGGCTCGGGCGAGCTGCGGGCGCTGCGCGAGCGCGCGGACACGGCCGTGTACACGTCCGCGAAGCGCGAGGTGTCGCTTCGGGCCGAGGAGCTGACGGGGGCGCTGCGGCTGCTCGATGCTATGCTGGGTGCGCGCCAGGCGGCATAGAACCTGCGCCCCTCATGAAGCTCCGTCTCCTTCTCGTCGTGATTCCGCTGGCCGCGCTCGTCGCCGGCTGCGGCGGGGGCGGAAGCGCGAAGCTCCGCTCGTCCGACGTCGCCGTCGTCGCCGACCGGCACGTGACGAAGGCGTCGTTCGACCAGCTGATGGAGCAGCAGCGGAAGAGCCTCGCCTCGCAGGGGCAGAAGTTCCCGAAGCCGGGGACGACGGAGTACACCAACCTCCGGACGCAGGTCGTCTCGCTGCTCGTGCAGAACGCGGAGCTCGAGGTCGAGGCCGCGAAGCTCGGCGTGAGGGTGACCGACAAGGACGTGCAGACGCAGCTCGACCAGATCAAGAAGCAGTACTTCGGCGGCAGCGACAAGCGCTACCGGCAGTCGCTCGTCCAGCAGGGCTACACGGACGCCGCGGTCCGCGAGCAGATCCGCGTGCAGCTCCTCTCGCAGCGCCTCTTCGACAAGGTCACCGCCGACGTGAAGGCCTCGGACGAGGACGTCCACGCGTACTACGTCGCGCACAAGAGCGACTACCCGCCGACGCGCGAGGTGCAGGAGATCCTCGTCGGCAAGGGGAAGCGCGCGCTCGCGCAGTCGATCCGCACGCAGATCGCGCACGGCGCCGACTTCGCGAAGCTCGCCAAGCGCTACTCGAAGGACCCGGGCTCCAAGTCGATCGGCGGCAAGTTCACGGCGAAGAAGGGGCAGGACGTGCCCGAGTTCGACGCCGCCGTCTTCTCGAAGGCGAAGACCGGGACGCTGCTCCAGCCGGTGAACACGAAGGAGTACGGCTGGTTCGTGATCAAGCTCGTCGGCGACGTCAAGCCGACGTCCGAGGCCCAGGTCGCCTCGACGATCCGCGCGCAGCTCGAGCAGGACGACCGCAACAAGACGATGACGGACTGGGTCGCCGGCGTCACGAAGAGCTACTGCAAGGGCGGGAAGGTCAGCTACCAGGCGGGCTACGAGCCCGTGCCCGACCCGTGCGCCGCGCTCGAGACGGCGACGAACGCGACGACCACGACCGGGTAGCGGTGGCGCTCGGCGACGCGCTGGTCGAGCTCCAGGAGCTGACCGAGCGGCTGCGGCGCGACTGCCCCTGGGACCGCGAGCAGACGGCCCGCACGATCGTGCCCCACACGGTCGAGGAGGCGTACGAGGTCGCGGACGCCGCGCTCGCCGGCGACGACGAGAAGCTGCTCGACGAGCTCGGCGACCTCCTCTTCCAGGTGTACTTCCTCGCGCTCCTCCTCGCCGAGCGGGGCGCCGGCGACCTCGAGGAGGTCGCGCGCTCCGTCCACGCGAAGCTCGTCCGGCGCCATCCCCACGTGTTCGGCGAGGCGGAGGCCGACAGCGCCGGCGCCGTGCGCCGGCACTGGGAGCGGCTGAAGGTCGAGCAGGAGCGGCGCGAGGGCGTGTTCCACCACGTGCCGGAGTCGCTGCCCGCGCTCCTGCACGCCCGCAAGGTGCAGCGGCGCGCCGCCGCGGCCGGCTTCGACTGGCCCGACCTCGACGGGCCGCTCGCGAAGGTGGCGGAGGAGCTCGGCGAGCTCAAGCGCGAGCTCGAGCGCGCCGGCGCCCCCGCGCCCGAGACGGAGCCGGACCCGCGCGTCGCCGACGAGGTCGGCGACGTCCTCTTCACGCTCGTCAACCTCGCCCGGCGCCTCAACGTCGACCCCGAGCTCGCCCTCCGGCGGACGAGCGGGCGCTTCGTCGCGCGCGTCGAGGACGCGCGCCGCCTCGCCGCGGAACGGGGCGAGGACTGGGCGGCGCTCGACCTGCACGCGCAGGACCGCTACTACGAGCAGGCGAAGGAGCGCGTGCCGTGAGCCGCGTCGCCTCGGTGCGCGGCCGGCGCGTCGTCGACTCCCGCGGCAACCCCACGGTCGAGGTCGACGTCCGGCTCGAGTCGGGCGCGCTCGGGCGCGCGGCCGTCCCCTCCGGCGCCTCGACCGGCGCGCACGAGGCGGTCGAGCTGCGCGACGGCGGGCCGGAGTGGGGCGGCAAGGGCGTCGACCGTGCCGTCGCGAACGTCAACGGGGAGCTCGCCGCGGCGGTCGTCGGCCGCGACGCGCGCGACCAGGCCGGGCTCGACGCGGCGCTCGTCGAGCTCGACGGGACGTCGAACAAGGGCAGGCTCGGCGCGAACGCCGTCCTCGGCGTCTCGCTCGCGGCGGCGAAGGCGTGCGCGGCCGAGGACGGCGTCTCGCTCTACCGGTACCTCGGCGGCGAGGGCGCGGTGACGCTGCCCGTGCCGATGATGAACGTGATCAACGGCGGGGTGCACGCGCAGAACTCGATCGACCTGCAGGAGTTCATGCTCGTCCCGGCGGGGGCCGAGTCGTTCGCCGACGCGCTGCGGACCGGGTCCGAGGTGTACCACGCGCTCAGGGCCGTGCTGCACGAGCGCGGGCTCGCGACGGGCGTCGGCGACGAGGGCGGCTTCGCGCCCGACCTGCCCACGAGCGAGGCGGCGATCGAGGCGATCCTCGAGGCCGCAGGCCGCGCGGGGCACCGCGACCGCATCGCGATCGCGCTCGACCCGGCGACGACCGAGGTCTACCGCGACGGCGCCTACCGCTTCGAGGGCCGCGAGCTCGGCTCGAGCGAGCTCACCGGCTTCTGGGCGGGGCTGCTCGGGCGCTACCCGATCGTGTCGATCGAGGACGGCGCCGCCGAGGACGACTGGGAGGCGTGGCGGCGCCTGACGGCGGCGCTCGGCGGGCGCGTCCAGCTCGTCGGCGACGACCTCTTCGTCACGAGCCCGGAGCGCCTCCGGCGGGGGATCGAGGAGGGCGTCGCGAACTCGATCCTCGTCAAGGTGAACCAGATCGGCACGCTCACCGAGACGCTCGAGGCGATCGAGCTCGCGCGCGGCGCGGGCTACACCGCGGTGATCTCGCACCGCTCCGGCGAGACCGAGGACGCGACGATCGCCGACCTCGCGGTCGCGACGAACGCGGGCCAGATCAAGACCGGCGCGCCGGCGCGCTCCGACCGGGTGGCGAAGTACAACCAGCTCCTGCGGATCGAGGAGGAGCTCGGGCCGCGCGCCGTGTGGCCCGGCTGGGACGCGTTCCCCAGGGCCCGGACCTGATGGACGCGGCGGGGCGCCGGACCAAGATCGTCGCGACGATCGGTCCGGCGAGCGCCTCGCACGAGGTCGTGCGCGCGCTCGCCCGGGCCGGGATGGACGCCGTCCGGCTCAACTTCTCGCACGGGACGCACGAGGACCACGCGCACAGCGCCGGCTTCGCACGCGCGGTGCAGGCCGAGCTCGGCCGCCCGCTGGCGCTGATCGCCGACCTGCAGGGGCCGAAGCTCCGCGTCGGGGCGCTCCCGGAGCCGCGCGTGCTCGAGACCGGCGCGCTCGTCGTCGTCGCGGGCGAGCAGGCGGCCAGGCCGGGCGACCTGCCGGTGGCGCCGCCGGTGATCGGCCAGGTGCTCGCGCCCGGTCACGACGTGCTGATCGACGACGGGCTCGTCCGGCTCTCGGTCGAGCGGGTGCGGGCGGGCCGCGCGACGTGCCGCGTCGTCGTCGGCGGCGAGGTGCGCTCGCACAAGGGCGTGAACCTCCCGGGCGTCTCGGTCCCGGTGCCGTCGCTCACGCCGAAGGACCTGGACGACCTCGAGTTCGCGCTCGCGCTCGGCGTCGACTACGTCGCGCTCTCGTTCGTTCGCAGCGCGGGCGACGTGCGCGACCTCCGCGGCCGGATCGACGCGGCCGGGTCGCCCGCCCGCGTGATCGCGAAGATCGAGAAGGCGGAGGCGGTCGACGTCCTCGACGACGTCCTCGAGGAGGCGGACGCGCTGATGGTGGCCCGCGGCGACCTCGGCGTCGAGATCGGCGCCGCCACGGTCCCGCTGCTCCAGAAGCGGATCATCCTGCGCTCGCTCGACGCGGCGAAGCCGGTGATCACGGCGACGCAGATGCTCGAGTCGATGGTCGAGCACGCGGAGCCGACGCGCGCCGAGGCGAGCGACGTCGCGAACGCGATCCTCGACGGGACCTCCGCGCTGATGCTCTCCGCGGAGACGGCGATCGGCGCGTACCCCGTCGACTCGGTGCGCACGATGGACCAGATCGCGCGCGCGGTCGAGCCGTCGATGGGCTACCGCCACCAGGCGCCCGCGCCGGGCGGCGACGCCCGCGCGATGGGGGTGGCGATGTCGAACGCGGCGTGCGACCTCGCCGAGACGCTCGGGGCGAAGGCGATCATCGTGCCGACGTTCTCGGGCCGCACCGCCTCGGCGGTGGCGCGGCTGCGTCCGCACCTGCCGATCATCGGCCTCTCGCACCGGCAGGCGTCGGTGCAGCAGATGGCCCTCGAGTGGGGCGTGACGCCGCTGCCGTTCCCGGAGGCCGCGAACGTCGAGGACCTGTGGAACCGCGCGGTCGAGGCGGTGCTCCGGGAGGGCCTCGTCGCCAAGGGCGACCTCGTCGTGCTGACGGCCGGCACCGCCGTCAACATGCCCGGCTCCACGAACATGATCAAGGTCGAGATCGCCTGAGCGGACCCCGGGAGGACCGGGGCCGCGCGGCGCGAATCGGTCCTCGTGCTCCGGCCGAACCGGCTGCTCGCGCTGGGCGGGATCGCGCTGATCGCCCTCCTCTACTGGAAGCCGCTCCGGTCGTACGAGCACGCCCGCGGCGTCCTCGACCGCCGTCAGGCCGAGGTGGCGCGGCTGCGGACGCAGCAGCAGCAGCTCCGCCACCGGCTCGAGACGGTCGGGACGGCCGACGCGCTCGTCCGCGAGTCGCGGCGGCTCGGGCTCGTGAAGCCGGGCGAGCGTCTCTTCATCGTGCGCGGGATCGACGCCTGGCGCAAGCGGCACTGAGCGGGCGGGCTACGCTCGGCCGGTGGACGACCGCGCGCTCGTCGGGCGCCAGCTCGGCCGGCCGCCGCGCGCCTTCCGGCGCGTCGCCGTCCGCTGCCCGTTCGGCCTCCCCGCCGTCGCCGAGCAGGCGCCGTTCGACTGCGCCGGCGAGCCCTTCCCGACGCAGTTCTGGCTCACCTGCCCGCACCTCGCCGCGCGGATCGCGCGTCTCGAGGCCGCCGGCGGGGTCGAGCGCTGGACGGCCGCGGCGGCCGCCGACCCCGAGCTCCGCGCGTCCCTCGCGGCCGCCCACGCCGAGCAGCGGGCGCTCCGGCCGGAGCTCCCCGGAGGCGTCGGCGGCGCGACGCGCGGCGGCAGCCTCAAGTGCCTGCACGCCCACGCCGCCTTCGCGCTCGCCCGGCCGGGCTACACGCTCGGCGACCTCGTCCTCGCCGAGGCCGCACCGCTCTGGCCGTCCGCCGGCTGCTGCACCGTGCCCTGACGCGGGCCCGCCTATCATCTCCGCGGTCGTGGACGTGCAGCTCGCGCGCCAGCAGTGGGAGCAGGGTCGCCGCCGCGTCGAGGCCGCGCGGGCGGATCCCGCCGGGTACGCGCGCCTGACGGCGCAGGTCGAGCTCGTCGCGGCCGAGCTGCGGCGGCGGATCGGCCTCACCTACTCGCTCGCCGACCTCGCCCGGGCGTACGACGAGGCGGACGACTGGGCCCGCGACGTGCTCGACGACGCGCGCGAGGAGGGCGCGCCGCCGCCGGACGCCGCGACCGTCGCCGACGCCGCCTTCCACCTCTACGCGCGCGGCGCCACGGACTACGCCCCGTGACGGCGCCCGGACGGGCCTGAGCGGATGCGGGTCGTGCGCACGCTCGTCCTCCTCGCCGCGCTCGGCGGCGCGTTCGCCGGCGGGATCGGCCTCGGCGAGGCGCTCCACGAGCGGCCCGAGCCGGGCGGGACGCAGGTGCTCGTGCGGACGCTGAGCCCGCTCCAGCTGCCGCCGATCCCGCCGAAAACGGGGGCGGCGACCGCCACCGGACCCTGAGCGCGTTTCAAGAAGGCGTAGCTTTGGGTAGTTTCAGCTCGTGGCCGGGATCCCCAGATCCTCCGGGGGCCGCCAGGCCCCGAGCGGCGAGCCCGAGTGGCTGACCCTCGGGCAGGCAGCCAAGTTCCTCGGCGTCGCGCAGTCGACGATCCGCAAGTGGTCCGACCAGGGCCGCGTGCCCGCCTTCTACACCCCGGGCGGGCACCGGCGCTACCGGCGGCGCGACCTCGAGCTCTTCGTCGACCGCTCCGGCCCGTCCGGCAAGGCGGCCGGGCCGCTCGTGCTCGTCGTCGACGACGACCCCCGCCTGCGCGAGTACATGCGGGTCCACCTCGAGCTCGAGGGCTACACGGTCCGCGAGGCCGAGAGCGCCGAGCAGGCGCTCGCCGCGATCGAGGACAAGGCGCCGGACCTCGTCCTCCTCGACGTCGTGATGCCCGGGGTCGACGGCTGGCAGCTGCTCCAGAAGCTCCAGGAGCGCCACGGCTCGATTCCCGTGATCATGTTCAGCGGCCAGGTCGACGAGCGCTCGGCCGCGCAGGCCGAGGAGCGCGGCGCGCGCGGCTTCGTCGGCAAGCCGTTCGACCCGCAGGAGCTTCTGAACCGGGCGCGGGCGCTCGTGCCCGTCTAGGCCGGCCCGCGTAGCCTTCGCCCGTGATCGGCTGGGACCGGCGCCTCGCGCACTGGAGCGTCGCCCACCGCGCGGGCGTGCTCGACCCGGTCTTCGAAGGGCTCACCTACGCCGGGACGTACGGGCTGCTCTGGCTCGCGCTCGCCGCGGCGGCGACGCTCGCGCTCCGGCGGCCGCAGGTGCTCCTCGCCACGCTCGTCGCCGACGGGCTCGGCGAGCTCGCCTCCGCCGCGGTCAAGGCCGCCGTCCCGCGCGCGCGTCCGCACGTGCACGCGCTCGTCGCCCGGCCGCACGGCCACTCGTTCCCGTCGGGCCACGCGACGACGAGCTTCGCCTGCGCGACCGTGCTCGCGCTCGCCCTGCCGCGGCTGCGCGTCCCGCTCCTCGTGCTCGCCGCCGCGGTCGCCTGGTCGCGCGTCTACGTCGGCGTCCACTTCCCCCTCGACGTCCTCGCCGGAGCGCTCCTCGGCGCCGCCCTCGGCCTGGCGGCGGCTAGAGCTCTTCCGCGGCTCGCAGCAGCCCGCCGGCGATCACGCCGAACGCGGACACGAGGCTGATCCAGATCCCGATCCCGCGGGCGTCGGCGGGCAGCACCGAGTCGGGGATCGAGATCACCCGGATCAGCACGAAGACGGTCGCGAGCGCCCCGAGGGCGAGGATCACGAGGCTCTCGGGGACGGTCGCCGGCAGGCCCATCCCCGCCTCGCGGAGGGCGAGGAGGGCGAGCACGGCGAAGCCGATGAAGAAGACGAGCTTGCCGAGCACCCCGGTGTGCCAGCCGATCACCGCCAGCTTCACGCC
>Ga0070741_10000522_pt1 | contig 137151 bp, 135 predicted proteins | sample Coa_R1_4_FD_66440 | JGI IMG/M metagenome (GOLD analysis project Ga0070741, IMG submission 66440) | Surface soil microbial communities from Centralia Pennsylvania, which are recovering from an underground coalmine fire - Coalmine... | ecosystem: Environmental > Terrestrial > Soil >... | reverse complement strand
GTCGGGGCGGTCGAGGAAGTACGTGATCCTGCGAAAGCCCTCGGGCTCGCACTGCGTGCAGAACACGCCCGAGGAGACGTAGAGGCCCTCGAGCGCGGCGTTGCGCGAGGGCGCGATCTCGCTTCGGACCGTGAGCGTCCCGTGATCGGGCGCGTCGCGGATCGTGAGCGACGCGGCGTCGACGTGCAGCTGCCCGGGCGGAAGCTCGCGGCCGTCGAGCGCGACGCGCAGCCCCGTCTGCTGCTCGCCGTCGAGCACGAGCGGCGCGTGCCGCTCGTCCTCGTGCGCCGCGGGATTGCGGCGAAACGCATAGGTCGCCGTCACCGCGGTCGCGTCGGGATCGAGGTCGAGCTCGAGCGCGATCTCGTCGGCGAGGTACGCGGGAGGACGATAGTCGAGCCGCCGCTTCGCCTTCGCGCGCGCGGCGCGCGGCAGCATCGCGGTTGCCATCGCCTCGGCCGCTCGTCCTATTGGACGCCGAGCAGTTCGACGTCGAAGATCAGCGTCGCGTTCGGCGGAATCACGCCGCCGGCTCCGGCTGCTCCATAACCGAGATTGGGCGGTATGATCAGTTCGCGCTCGCCGCCAACCTTCATCCCCTGCACCCCTTCGTCCCAACCTTTGATCACCTGACCCTGCCCAAGGCCGAATTGAAACGGCTGGTTGCGGTCTTTGCTCGAATCGAACTTCTGTCCTTTACTGCCGTCGGGCTTCTGCAGCCAGCCGGTGTATTGGACCGACACCTGATCGCCGGCCTTCGCAACTTCGCCCTTGCCGACGCTGAGATCCACGTATTGCAATCCGGAAGGAGTGGTAATTTTTGCAGCAGACATAGCTTGTGAACTCCACAGCAGCGCGGCAATCAGCGCCGCAGTCAGGCTCAGGAACCGTTGATTGACGGTAAAGTTTCCGCGCATCCGGCCTCCATCCTCGCATCGCTTGGTCGCGGTATTCTGCCGATATTCGCCGCTTCCCACAACCGCTGCCGTCACCCGGAAGCCGACGCGCCGGCGCGGGACGATAAGCGACGTCGTTTCAGCGTTGATGACAGGGGACTGCGAGGAGCGCCGGCATCGCCGCCTACCGATTGGCCTCCGCGCCGCCGTCGAGGACGCGTGCCTGCAGAAAGGCCGACAGATCGCGCACGCCGTCGGCGCTCACTTCGTGACCGCAGTCGTACTGGCGAAAATCGACCGTCGCGCCGAGTTCGCGCAATAGCTCGACGGACTTTCGCGCGCGGGCCGGCTCGAGCATCTCGTCGGCCCGCCCGTGTTGAACCATCACCGGCAGTTTGGCAATCGCTTCCCGATTCTTGGCGCGCTCGAACAGATAATCGGGAAATGCCGTCGAGATGCCGACGAGCGCCGCGAATTTGTCTGGCCAGCGCATCGCCAGGTTGTACGCCATCATGCCGCCCTGGCTGAAACCGATCAGCACGATTTTTCGCCGATCCACCGGATAGCGGCCGCACGCTTCATTGATGAAATCCCGCAGCTCGTCGATCGCGGCGTCGACCTTTTCCTCGTCGGGCCGCCCGCCCGGCTTCATTTCGTACCATCCGAAGCCATTGACTGCGCCGATTTCGACTTCGTGCCGTCCCTGGGGACAGATTACGAGAAAGCGTCCGCCGGCGATGAACGGCGCAATACCATGCAGATCGAGCGCGTTCGATCCCCATCCATGCATCGCCAGGATCGTCGGAAAAGGACCTTCGCCCGCAGGCTCATAAAGGGTGTGGACCAGTTTCATCGGCGGCGCGCCTCCCTCGCCTTCGCATCTTAATCGCAGCGCGACCCGTCCAGCCAGCGCCGTGATTCAGCCGACTCGGCCCGTGCGCTATGGTAATGGGCTTGAGCTGAACCCAGGAAGGGAAACGATGATCGCGGGAATGGTAACTGAGGTTTCGAGTCGGCACCGCTCGGCCGCCTGCCTTCTCCCGGCACTGTTTCTGTTCGGGGCGACCGCCGCCTTTGCCGACGAAGCGATCCCGACCTCCTCGACTGGTGATTGGGCGGCCGGAGTTTTCGCCGGTCTTGCGCTGAGCGCACTGGTCGCCTACGCGCTTTATCTCGCGGTGCGTCAGCTTATCGCTGCGCGCGATCGCGGCTTCTACTACGCGATTCTGTGTCTCGCCGTACTCTGGATCGTCAAGGCAATCGCGGTTGTCTATTGCCCCGGCTTCAAGGTTGACGTCGGAACCTACGAGGCCTGGGCGCTCGATATCGCCCGCAATGGTCCGGCGGCGATGTATCGTCCCGGCTCCTTCCTCGATTATCCGCCCGCCTATCTTTACCCGTTGTGGGCGGCAGGCGCGTTCGCCCGATGGGTTCAGCCGGCCGATTCGACGCTCCGTGTGATTACCGAAACGCCCGCACTCGCCGCAGATTTCGCCCTCGCGGTCCTCATCTTCGCCGTCGTTCGTCGCCGCGCGAGCCTCGCGATGGCCTCAGTCGCGACGGCGTTCTTTGCGCTCAACCCGACGCTGCTCTTTGACACTGTGGCGTGGGGGCAGGCCGATTCTGCGCTGGCCCTCGTGATGTTTCTCGGCGTCGCGATGATGCTCGAGGACGAAGTCGAGCTCAGTTGGGCACTCGCCGCGCTCGCTCTACTGATCAAACCACAGGCCATCATGTTGATGCCGGTCCTCGGGGTCTGGACCCTCCTCAAGAGCGGACTCTCGGTCTGGATAAGATCCGCCCTGGCGTTCCTCGCGGTTGCCGTCATTACGGTCGCGCCGTTCCAGATAAACCATGACTGGAACTGGCTTCCGCAGCTTTATATGACGACGGCGCAGTATTATCACGAGACCTCGGTCAACGCCTTCAACTTCATGGCGCTGATCGGCGGGCTGCGCCAGAACGACGGCGGTACGCTCTTTGGCGTCAGCTATTTTGCTCTGGGGATGGCGCTCCTCGCGCCATTGTATGCGCTGGTGACGTGGGCGCTCTGGCGCAACGCTTCGCAGCGCAATCTCTGGATGGTTTCCTTCATCGCGCTCTTCGGCTTTTTCATGCTCGCTCCCCGGATGCACGAGCGATACCTCTATGCGGCGCTGGTCTTCGCTATTCCCCTGACCATTTCGGAAACCGCGATGCTTGGCGTGTTCGCCCTGGTTACGGCAACCGGATTGGTGAACCTCGCCTACGTCCTTCACACACTCAATACCGTCGTATTTCTCGATCCGCGGGACGGTCTCGCAATGCTCTGTGCCGGAATTAACTGCCTCGCGCTCACGCTCGCGATCGTGTATGGGATGGCGCCCGCGCGGGTGGATAGTCCGGATTTTGCCGCGGCGCCCAACGCTTTCAGCGCCCTGTTTGCCGGATGGGGCGACAGCATGGTCCGCGCCGTCCCGCCAGTCGATACCTACCTGCAGTTGCCGTGGCTTCGGCGCGATACCGTGGTGCTCGCACTCCTGGTGCTGGTCAGCGGGGTATTGCGTTTCTGGCACATCGGCCATCCGCCCGAAATTGTCTTTGACGAAGTGCACTTTGTTGGTCAGGCCCGCCATTATCTTCACAACGAACCCTTCCTCGATCCGCATCCGCCGATTGCCAAGCTGCTAATCGCCGCCGGCATCCTCCTGCACGGCGATACGTCGGCGAGCTGGCGGCTGGCCAACGCGACGCTCGGCACTCTGATGGTCGCGATAACCTATCTTCTCGGGCGCCGTCTTTTCCGCTCGCGTCTCGCCGCTTTCTTCGCTGCCGCCCTCGTGGCGCTCGACGGCTACTTCATCGTCGATTCGCGCATCGGCTGCATCGACATCGTCTATCTGACCTTTGCCGCTGCCGCCTACCTGTTGCTGTTTCGCTTTCTCCAGACGCCGAGCCTGCTCGGCCGGCGGCGCGTGCTTCTGCCCCTGGCCGTCGCCCTCGGTCTGTGTCTGGGATCAAAGCTTTACGTTCCGGCAATTACCTTTCTCCTGGTCGCGTCGTTTGCGTTCTATGCGATGCTGCAGCGGCCGCTTCCAGAAATTGCATCACGTCGTCAGAGCGGCAGTGCCGATCTAAATCGCATGCGACCGGCGTTCGGCGCCCTGCTGATGACGAGCGCTATCGCCGCTATGGTGTACATTCTTTCCTTTACTCCGCATTATCTACTCGGCTGGTGGGGTGGAATCGCCGATCTCTTTCACTACTACAAAGATGTCATCTGGTATGAAAAAAGCGTCGCATCCGCCACCCATCCGTACGCTTCGCCATGGTGGAGCTGGCCGCTGATGCTGCGCCCGGTGGCCTATTGGCAGAATTTCCCTCCCCAGGGCGCCATCGTCGCCACTATCTGGGGAGCCGGTAATCCTCTTACCTGGTGGGCCGTAGTGCCGGCGATGGCAATTACCGCAGTGCGCGCGCTCGAGCGTCCCAGCCTGACCCGCGTCTTCCTGGTTATCGGCTTTATCGCCTACTATGTAATCTGGATTCCAATCGGACGCGTACTATTTCTCTATCATTATATGCCGTCAGTCTATATCGGTTATCTGGCGCTCGGCGGCCTGCTTGCCGACTTCTGGCAGGGTGAGGCTGAACTATGGGAGATGCTGGCGGTGCTCGGCGCGGTGATGCCGGTCCCGTTGCTGGGAATTAATCACATTGTGTTTCAATATTATCCCGACGCAACGGGGCCGATAACGTACCTTGGCTTTGCTGTCGCCGCGGTGATTCTGACGGCTTGCCTTATCGCCGCCTATTACGGACCGCGCGCCGCCGGCCGTGTGGTGACAGTGGTTTTCAGCGCTACCGCGGTCGCCCTGTTCATTTACTTTCTGCCGGTGTGGTTGGGGACTCCGATTTCGCGAGTCGGCTATTACGCGCGGATGTGGCTGCAGGGACCCGGACTGAGAAATTGGATATGACCGCTGTCGTTCGTCCAGGGTTCTGGCTGCTGCTGGTTGCTCTGATGGCTGTGCCGACGCTCGATGCGCGCGCCGCCGCGGCGCCGAAGAATCTGTTGAACAACGGTTCCTTTCGCGTCGGCTCAGGAAACTCAGTCGATGGCTGGCGACAGGACGCCTGGATCCAGGACCCCGGGTCCACCGACTATATATGGCATCCGCCGGAGCCCGGTAAGCCGGGCGAGCTTGAAGTGCTGAGCCATCGTGATAACGATGCGCGCTGGTCGCAGTTGCTGAGCCTCGGACCGGGTTGGTACCACATCAGTGTTGAGTCGCGCGCCATCGGCGCGCAGCCTTTTACTACCGGGGCGAATATCAGTCTTCTCGAAGATGGTATCACCTCACGTGATCTGCGCGGCACAACCGATTGGCAGCGTATCGGGTTCTACCTCAGAATTGGATCGCAGGGGGCGGATGTCGAGGTTGCCCTCCGCTTGGGCGGTTTTGGTCGGCTGACGCGCGGCGATGCGCGTTTTCGCGAGGCGCGGGTGGTCAAAGTCGCGGGGCCGCAACCCGGCGAACCCGCATATGATCTGGTGGCGATCCGCAAGGCGTCAGCGACCGGGCCAATCGGCTCGCCGTGGACGTTGGTCGCTACCCTGCTGTTCTTATTGCTGCTCGCCGCGGTGGGATGGCGCATGATAGCCGAACCGCCTGCGGCGGTCGAAGCCAAAGTCGAGCAGCGTGCGTCGAGAAAGCGCAAAGCCGGTGCACGCTGAGCCGGCGCGATCGCCTGAGCGTCTATATTTCGCCGGATTGTGCAGCCGCACCGAGGCTTACCTTTTCAGTCTCGCCTTTATTACTTTCGCATTCTTCTACCAGGGCGCCGATCAAAGTACCGCCGCGCGTTTTGATCTGATGCGATCTTTGGTCGAGCGTCGGACTCTGTGGATCGATGGCTACTGCGGCTATAACACCGCGGATATTATTTCGCTATACGGCCACTACTACTCAGTAAAGGCACCCGGCGGATCTTTTACCGGATTGATCCAATGGATTTTTTTCAGCCTTATCCTGTGGCCACTGAAGGTCGGTCACGAGGCTCTCTACTGGGCGCTGACAACCTGGTTGACGATTATTTTTTCGACCAGTCTTCTGGTCGCGTTTGCGGCCGTCCTGATGTACCGACTGGTGATATTGCTGACGGCCGATCGGGCACGAGCGATCATCTGCGCAGTTGTGCTGCCATTTGGGACGATTATGTTTCCCTATGCGACGGAGATGACTGGCGAACCGATCGCGGCAGCGGCCTGCCTTCTGGCATTCTATCTGCTCGTAAGCGAACGCACGCTTCATGATGCGGGTCGCGCGATGGTCGCCGGCGCCGCAGCCGGCTGGGCCGTGTTGTGCGACTTTCCAACCGTTCTGATCGCGGTTGCTCTGGCTGCGTATGCTTTGTGGCGGTTGGGCCCGACGCTCAGACTGGTCGCGTTTGCGGGCGGTGCGGGGGCCATTGCGCTTTTGCTCTTCGCATACAATTTGCGAGCCTTTGGAAGTCCATTTTTTCTGAGTTATGAAGCCTACAAGCTGGCGGGAAACAGTCAGTTTCCCGAGCAGGCCGTGGGCTTTGTCGGCTTGACCTATCCGCGACCCGCGATTCTTTACAAAATACTGCTCGATCCTCAGCGCGGACTGTTTTACTGCAACCCGGTGTTAATTCTCAGTCTCTTCGGCGTCGTTGGGATGGCGAAGCGTCGAAAGCTCCGAGCGGAGTTTTTGATTGTAGTCTCTGCCGCAATTTCGATGATCCTTTTTAATTCCGCGTTTGGTGCTTCTATTGTGTCATGGGGCGGCGGCACCGCGACCGGTCCGCGTCAAATCGTCGCCGCGATTCCATTTCTGGTCCTGCCGCTGGCGTTTCTGCCCCGCGGGGCCAAATGGTGGTTGCTGGCGCTCGGCTTTCTGTCGGCCTTCCTGATGCTGATGGCGACCGCGGTCGAACCGCACTTTCCGTATGAGTACGGCAATCCGTTGCGCGACTTTATCTGGCCGGCCTACCTGCGCGGCGATCTCGCCTACAACAGCGACGCCTATTTCGGCGGACCGCCCATTGTCGATGAATCGACCGCTTTCAACCTCGGTAAACTCGCGCGTCTGCCCGGGGCGATCGCCTTGCTGCCGCTCGCGGCGTTATGGTTGTGGGGCGCCGCAAAACTGATGGGCGACGATGGTTTCAAAGCTGTCACGAGCACCCATCGTGCCGCGGTCTATTGTGCGATCGGCGCGATGTTCCTGCCGCCGCTGCTCGGTCCGTCGCTCGGCCGATTACGAGCGCCGTCGAGTCACGGTTTGATGGCGCGTTACTATCGCGGGCTCGAACCGAACGGCTTTCCACCGCATATCGAGCGTGTCGATCGCGAACTTGATTTCGGCAGCGTGGCCGAGCTTGGTGCCTTGCCTGCGCCGTCGCGAATTGTATGGAGCGGAACTCTGCTTGCCCCGATCAGCGGGCGGTATCGCTTTGCAATTAATGTTGATGACAGCGGATGGCTGAACGTCGACGGCCGTGCGGTGATCCGCGACCCCGGTGAGGTGACGCAAGGCATCGGCGAAGGCACGGTCGTGCTGACCGCGGGGCCGCATCGTGTCGAAGCCGGCGAGCGTAATCTCGCCGGCGACGCCGCGATGCGGCTTCTGTGGCAGCCTCCGGGCGCCGCCGAGTTGCAGGTCATACCTTCGACCGCGCTGCTGCCGCATTGAGGGGGGCGAGTGGGAGGGCGGCGCCGCCGCCCTCCCACTCGCCCCCCTCAATGCGCGACCGCTACTTCAGCACATTCCCGTGCGTCGGTTCCGGCCGATGCTCCCGCGTGGCCTCGATCTGGATCTCATTCAACAGGCGCGCTTCCTGCCGCCCGCGCGAAACACAGTGCACGCTCGACAGCGGCCGCAAGGGCACATGCAACGGTGCCGTAAACGTCGCTGCAACGCTCACCGTGCTTTGCTCGCGCTCGATGGGCTTGATGGTGAAGTCATAAACCGCCGATGAGTCCGGGTCCGGCTCCTCGTTGACTTTGCCGGCGATCCCTCGCAGTGCTCCGCAATCGGCGTCCTGCAGGGTGAACGGGACGGGGGCCTCCGCCTCGAGTGTGCCGTCGTTCGGGTTGGCGGTGACGATATGAAATTGGTTGTTCGCGACCACGGTCTGCACCGCGTCCCACGCTAGATCGTAGGGCAGGGCGAGCGTTACGGTGGTTCGGTTTGCTGCCGGCGGGTTCTGCTGGGGCGCATAAACGCATCCAGCGACGACGGCGATCAGAACAGGCGCAATGCGGGATTTCATTCGTGCGGCGAGCGCCCATCATAGCAAACGTCCTCGTGAAAAATGCACCCTGACGCGATGCTTCTTGTGTCGGCCGTTATGGTAAAATGCTGCGCATATCGGGACCCGGTTCCGGCGGAGGCATGCGGTCATGTCCGGCCATTCCAAATGGAGTTCGATCAAGCACAAGAAGGCGGCGCGTGATGCGAAGCGCGGTAAGGTTTTTACCAAGCTGATCAAGGAAATCACCATCGCCGCGCGGCTCGGCGGCGGTGATATCAACGCCAACCCCCGCCTGCGCACCGCGGTTGCCGCCGCCAAGGCGCAGTCGATGCCTAACGATAATATCGAGCGGGCAATCAAGAAGGGCACCGGCGAACTGGGCGGCGGCCAACTCGAACAGGTCGCCTACGAGGGCTATGGACCGGGGGGCGTCGCCCTTATCATCGATGTCCTGACGGATAACCGCAACCGCACGGTTTCGGAGCTGCGGTTCCTTCTCTCGAAAGCCGGTGGCAATCTTGGCGAAACCGGATGCGTGGCCTGGATGTTCCATCGGCGCGGTGTCATCACGATCGAACGCGCCGCGGTCGATGAAGACCGCCTGATGGAAATCGCGCTCGAAGCCGGTGCCGACGACGTTACCGGCGACAGCGATTCGTACCAGGTGCTGACCTCGCAGGAAAGCTTTGCCGCCGTGCGCGACGCTCTCGAAGCGGCGCGGATCCCGATGACGGCGGCCGAGATCACGATGGTTCCGGAAACGACGGTCAAGGTATCGGGTCATCAGGCGGAGCAGGTGCTCAAACTGATGGAAGACCTCGACGATCACGACGACGTCCAGAGCGTTTCGGCGAACTTCGATATCGATGAGGCCGAGATGGAACAGTTGTCGGCCGCCGGCTAGTTACAAAGGCGAGGCAACGGCTGTGGGGGGAAGCGGGATGCGGATAATCGGCGTGGACCCGGGCAGCAGCGTCACGGGTTTCGGCATCATCGACCAACATCCCGCGCCATCCTACGTTGCCGCCGGAGCTATCAGGATCGCCGATACGATGCGCGGCGGCGTGCGTCTGGCCGAGATCTACGGCCGACTGCTCGCGCTTATCGACCAATACGCGCCGACCGCGATGAGCCTCGAGCGCAGCTTCGTCGCCGTCAATATCCAGAGCGCTTTCCGGCTCGGCGAAGCGCGCGCGGTGGCGATGCTCGCTGCGGCCCATTGTGACCTTGCGCTTTTCGAATACAGCCCGACCGACGTCAAGCTGACAGTCGCCGGCTACGGGCGCGCCGACAAGGCGCAGGTGTCCGCGATGGTGCGGCGAACGCTCGGTCTCGAGGGCGGCGCGGCATTGCCGCACGACGCCACCGACGCGCTGGCGCTGGCGCTCTGTCATGTTTTTCGCGCGCGCTTCAGTGGCGCCGTCTCCACCGACTCGACGCGACCAAACGCCAGGGTCCGCCGATGATCACCTCCCTCAGCGGACGCCTGCGTGTCCGCGAATCCGGACGCGTGGTCCTGCAGACCGGCGGCATCGGCTATGAAGTCTTCATCCCGCTCAGCACCTACTATCGCCTGCCCTCAGCCGGCGACGAAACCGAGCTCGAGATTCGCCAGGTGATTCGTGAGGACTCGATCACGCTGTACGGCTTTGCCACGCTCGCGGAAAAGCGCGCATTCGACCTCCTGATGGGCGTGCAGCACGTCGGACCCAAGCTCGCGCTCGCCGTGCTCTCGGTGCTTGCGCCTGACGAACTCGCATCGGCGATAAGCGACGGCGACGTCGAGCGGATTGACGCCGTACCCGGAGTCGGCGCGCGCGTGGCCGAACGGATCGTGCGCGAGTTGCGCAACAAGATTGCCGAACTGAATTTCACCGAAGCCGCGCCCCGACCTTCCGTCAACGGGAGCGGCCGCAGTCCCGCCAACGCGATGCTCGACGATGCCGTCTCGGCCCTGGTGAATCTCGGCTACAAGCCGGCCGAGGCCAAACGCGCAGTCGAAGTCGCGGGAGAGGAGGGCGGACTCGAAGCGATACTCCGCCGCTCACTCGCGGTTATTCTGGGTGAAAAATGAACCACGCCGACGACGACCTGCAGCCGGACGCGATCCTTGAACGCCTGAAGGGGGCGGCGGAAGCGTCGAAGAAGCGCGCGGACAAGAACCGTGTTGCCTCGCCGTCGGCCGACGTCGCCGAACAACAGATCGATCTCTCTCTGCGGCCGCGTTCACTGGCGGAGTTCATTGGTCAGCAGCGCATCCGCAAGGTCCTCGGCATTGCCATCGCGGCGGCGCGCGGGCGCAACGAGGTGCTCGATCATGTGCTGTTCTCGGGCCCGCCCGGACTCGGCAAGACCTCGCTCGCTCACATCATTGCGCGCGAGCTCGGCGTCAACCTGCGCGCCACCTCGGGTCCGGCGATCGAGCGGGCCGGCGACCTTGCCGCGATCGTCAACGATCTCGACCGCGGCGATGTTCTTTTTATCGATGAAATTCATCGGCTGTCCCGCGTCGTCGAGGAGATTCTCTATCCGGCGATGGAGGACTTCGAGCTCAATATCGTGGTTGGCAAGGGTCCGGGCGCGCGCACGATGCGGCTTGCGGTCAAACCTTTCACTCTGGTCGGCGCGACCACCCGCTCGGGCCTCCTGAGCTCGCCCCTGCGCGATCGCTTCGGCCAGCACTACCATCTCGATTTCTACTCGCGCGCCGAATTGACCGAGATCGTGCGACGGTCCGCCGGCCTGCTCAAGGTCAGGCTCGACGACGACGGGGCGGCCGAGCTGGCCGCGCGATCGCGCGGCACGCCGCGCATCGCCAATCGTCTGCTCCGCCGGATCCGCGACTATGCGCAGATTAATCACGCGGCCGTTGTCACCCGGGAAGTTGCTCTCGGCGCGCTCGAGCTGCTCGAAGTCGACGGCTTTGGCTTCGACCGGATGGATCGCGCGATTCTCTCCGCGCTGATCGAAAAATTTAATGGCGGGCCGGTCGGGATCGAGAGCCTCGCTGCCGCCGTCGGCGAAGAGGCCGATACGATTGGCGAAGTGTACGAGCCTTATCTCCTGCAGGAGGGCTTCATCGCGCGCACCAATCGCGGCCGCGTCGCCACCCAGCGCGCCTATGATCACCTCGGCGTCAAACGCCGCGGTACTCTGCTCTAGTTGGTTGCCGCTCGGCGCGATTCGCGCAGGTCGCACACACCTGGGCTCGCCGCGCTTTCAGGTCCAGACCGAATGCGCGACCTCGGCCACCAGGCGCATCTTCGCCTCCTGCACCTCCGGCGTAATCGGATTGCCACCGACGCCCGAGGCGAAGCCGCACTGCGGCGACAGGGCCAGTTGCTCGCGCGGAAAGAAGCGCGCCGCTTCGTCGATGCGGCGGCGCAGCTCCGCCGCCGATTCCATTGCGGGTCGCTTGGTTGACACCAGACCCAGCACCACCGTCTTATCCGACGAGACGTCGGCGAGCGGAGCGAAGCCGCCCGATCGCGCGTCGTCGTATTCGAGGAGCAGCACCGCATAACGCGGCGCCCGCCGGAAAACCTCCTTCGAGATGGCCTCGTAACCCCCTGACGCCAACCAGCGCCCGTCGTTGTTGCCGCGACACAGATGAAGACCGAAAGTCACACCCGAGGCCTCGGCGAGTGAATTCAGGATTTCGAGGCCCTCGGTCAACAGCCGGCGCGAAGCGATCCCGCTCTGTTCAAAAACCCTTTCGGCCGCAGCCGGATCTGTGAGCATCGCGAGCTCGGGCGCGTCGATCTGCACGTACTCGCATCCCTGTCGCGCCAATTCCGCGATTTCGGCCTGGATCACGCGCGCCCCGTCTTCGAACAGCTCGAAGGGATCTCGATAAACGTCGCGCGCCGCCTCCGCCGACCAGAACAGGTTGAGCATCAGCGGACTCGGCAGACTGACCTTGACTGGTCGCTGCGCTCGACCACGCGCATACGCGTACTCTTCCGCGACCATCGAACGGGTTCGCCGGACTTTGCCGGTTACGACCAACCCCAATGACAGCTCGCTTATCCGGCCGTCCTGCTCGTGCCAGGGCTTCGTCACCGCATCGCTGCGGGCGAGGCCCTCAGTCGCCTCCAAGAGCGCGCCGAGAAAACTTGCGCGACGCTGTTCGCCGTCGGTTACGACGTCGAGTCCCGCTCGTTCCTGGAGCGCGATCGCTTCGTCGACCGCGCGATCCTCGATTCGCTTGAAAGCCGCGGCCGCCAGTTCGCCGCGGCGCACCTGGCGGCGCGCCTCACGCAGCCATTGCGGCCGCAGCATCGAGCCCACGGTTTCGGCGCGAAATGGCCGGTTCATCGATCGAGACCTCAGGGAAAAGTGGATCGCGTTTCCTTTGAAGCCCGGTACTATTCCCGACTTTTCGCTCCCGTCATCCAGGAAAGTATCGGCACGGCGGCGACGGCTGTCTGCGCGGCGGCAGCTTCGGCGTTTCGCACAAACTTAATGTTTTGGTTCAATCCGGCGACCGTACGAAACCTCGCCCTTATCGACACGCAGACTAAAGCCGCACTCCGGATTGGTGCAGGCCCACGCCTTGAAAATCACCGAAGCGCCCTCCTGACCATAGTCTGAGAGTGGAATCAGCGTGCCATTGTTGCACTTTTGGCACTTCGGCAGCTCCATCAACCCGCCTCCTTGGCCGTCCACGGCGACCCTCCAACGCCCAAACTATCGAACGGATTTTGCTAAAGCAATGAAATCAGGACGCCGTCGCCGAAAGCATCGGATAGCGCCAAATTGTCCATTAGTTTGGCTGTGTTACACTGTCACTGATGACCGCTGAAGCTCCCGGGTTTCTCCTCCGCGAGGCCCGGATGCAGGACCACGACGACCTGCTGGCCCTTGCGCGCGAACTCGATTCGATTAACCTGCCGACCGATCCGAAAAATCTCGAGCTCGCGCTCGCCCGTTCGCTGCGCTCGTTTCGCGGTCGCGTCCGCAATCGCGCGCGCGCCGTTTATATCTTCTGCGCCGAAGAGACGGCCAGCGGACGCGTGGTCGCCGCCTCGATGATCATCGGCAAGCATGGCACGCCGGAGGCTCCGCACTACTACCTCGAGTTGAATTCCGACGATCGCTATTCTCACTCGCTCCGCAAGATGTTTCGCCATCCGTACCTGCGTCTGCGCTACTCGATGGAGGGTCCGACGGAGATCGGCGGGCTGATTGTCTCCCCCGCGATGCGCGGTCATCCGCAACGCCTCGGCAAGCAAATCTCGTGGGTGCGATTTCTTTATATGGGGCGCCATCTGCCGCGCTTCGAGCCGCAGGTGGTCGCCGAAATGCTTGGTCCGATGCTGCCCGATCACGGCAATCTCTTCTGGGATCACTATGGCCGCCGCATCACCGGGCTGTCGTTTCGCGAGGCCGACATTCTCTCGACCCGCGACAAGGAATTCATTCGCGCGCTTTTCCCGGAAGCGCCGCTGTATACCTTCCTCCTCCCCGACCCGGTGCGCGACGCGATCGGCAAGGTCGGCAAAAATACGATGGGCGCCGTTCTGCTCCTGCAGCAGGCCGGGATGCGGTTTTTGAATCAGGTCGATCCCTTCGACGGAGGTCCCTATTACGGCGCGGCGACGGCCGAACTCGAGCCCGTCAGGAATCGGCGCGTCCTCAAGGTTATCAGCGGCGAGCCGACTCCGGAAAAGTGCCGCACCTTCCTGCTCGGCGTTGATGACAAGCGAGGCTTCCGCGCCGTCCGCGCCGAAGCCGAGCTTACTGAAGATGCGGGTCTTCTGGTGACGCCCGCGGTCCTCGATCGGCTTGAGATAGCGCCGGCGTCAGCCGTCGATGCCATAAGTTTGCCTTAAGTTTATTTCCAGCAGGACTTGTCAGGGACCGGGCAAAAGGGGTAGTCCTACGCGGATGCGAAGGCAGTTACCGCAAAGCTCCCGGGTGAGGTGGTCTCATGAATGGAATGCGTGATCTGGCGGCGTTGATCGGCAGGATCCTGATCGCCCTGATTTTCATCATGTCCGGATGGTCCAAGATCACCGGCTTCGCCTCGACCGGTGGATACATGGCCAGCGCCGGCATCCCCGCAGCTTTGGTTACTCCCGGCCTGATTGCAAGCATCCTGGTGGAACTTGGCTGCGGCCTGTTGATAGTGCTCGGCTTCAAAGCGCGCTGGGCCGCCCTGATTATCTTTCTCTGGCTGATTCCGGTTACCACGATTTTTCACCTGATGCCGATGCGCGCCGGTCAGAACGCCATGATCAATATGGTCATGGTGATGAAGAACCTCTCGATAATGGGCGGGCTGTTGATTCTCGTCGGGATGGGCCCCGGGGCCTACAGTCTCGATGGCGCGGATTTGACCACCCGCAACGAGCGACTCACCGGCCGCGAAGCCCTGGCCTGAGTCGGCCGCCGGCCGCTTCGCATTTCAAGGTCGAGCGCGCCCTTCCGAGGGTCGGCGTTGCGACCGGATGCGGTTATTTGTCGTGCATCGCACCGTTGACGTGTGCTGAGTTGGGCGGCAGCAGCTTGTCCTCGAGACAGTTCTGCCGCTCTTCCATCTCGTCGAGCCGGACGCCGAGTTTGTTCAACTTATCGACCAGTGTGGAGAGCGCCTTCGCGACCGGGTCGGGCAGACGCGCGTGGTCGAGCTGCGCGACGTCCTGCCGCGTCGTTTCGCCCTCGATCACCTTGCCGGGGATACCGACAATCGTCGAATAGGGTGGGGCGGAGGAAACCACCACCGCGCCGGCGCCGATCTTGCTGCCGCGACCGATTCGCACGGGTCCTATCACGGACGCTCCCGCGCTGATCATTACTTCGTCCTCGATCGTCGGATGGCGCTTTTCCTTCTTCAGGCTGGTGCCGCCCAACGTGACACCCTGGTACATCAGAACGTCGTTGCCGATTTCCGCGGTCTCGCCGATAACCACGCCCATCCCATGATCGATAAACAACCGTCGGCCGATCCGGGCCCCTGGATGAATCTCGATACCGGTCACGAAGCGCGACAGTTCGCTGACCAGACGCCCGAGCAGCTTGAGGTCGTGAACCCACAGCCAATGGGCGACGCGATGGAACCAGATTGCATGAAGACCGGGGTATGCGAGGACCACTTCGAGCGTGGTGCGCGCCGCGGGATCATGCTGAAAAACCGCCTGAATATCTTCCCGCATCGATTGGAGTATGCTCATCGGCCGTCCTCCGCAGGATCGCCAGTAACCGCCTACCGCATCGCCGCCCGCCCCAATCCGCACCGTGGTCTGTACGACCCTTGCACAGGTCCTCCGCGCCGCGGAGGACTCATCGAATTCCGCCTAGCGCGACTCGCTCGAGGCCGTTGCCACAGTCGGCCCGCTGCGCTTTCGGCCGGTTCGTCGGGTGGCGCGTCCGGCGCCGTTGGTCAGCGCGGCCGCCGCTTTCGGCACTTTCCGCGGGCTCCGACCGAGTCGGGGTCGCGCGTTGTCTTTGTGCAGCTTGTACTCGATTGAGTCAACCAGCGCCTGCCAACTGGCCTCGACCACGTTGCTCGACAGACCGACCGTGCCCCACTGCCGCGTGCCGTCGGTTGATTCGATCAGCACCCGCACCCGCGCGCCGGTGCCGACGCCGTCATCGAGCACCCGCACCTTGTAATCCACGAGCTGCATCCGCTCGAGCTTCGGATAATAGGGTAAGAGGGCGCGTCGCAGCGCCGAGTCGAGCGCGTTGACCGGACCGTTGCCGATCGCCGTCGTTCGCGATCGTTGCCCGTCCGGGCCCTCGATGATGACCACCGCTTCGCTGAACGGCGCCTGGTCCTCGTGCCATTTGTCATCGAACACGCGAAAGCTGACGAATCTGAAATGGTCGGTAGCGAGGCCCAACGTCCGCATCATCAATAATTCAAACGAGGCGTCGGCGCCGTCAAAGGTGTAACCCTCGCCCTCGAGACGCTTGAGTTCGTCCAGTAGCCGGTCGAGCTGCTCCGGCGTGAGCTCGGAGCGCATCCCGAACTCTCGGGTCTTGTAGAGAATATTCGCGCGGCCCGAGAGCTCCGACAGGAGCACGCGGCGATCATTGCCGACCAGCGCCGGATCGATATGCTCGTACGTTCGCGCATTGCGCTGAATCCCCGACACGTGCAGTCCCGCCTTATGCGCGAACGCCGACCGTCCAACGTACGCCTGGCGCGGATGGGGCGGGATATTGGCGAGCTCATACACCAAACGTGAGGTCTCGCTCAGCATCTTGAGCCGCTCGGGCGGCACGCATTCGTACCCCAGCTTGAGCTGCAGGTTGGCGATAATCGAAATCAGGTTCGCATTGCCGCAGCGCTCGCCGAGACCGTTCACGGTGCCCTGCACCTGGACGGCGCCATTGCGCACGCCCGCGATGGTATTGGCGACGGCCACTTCCGCGTCGTTGTGGCAATGGATTCCCAACGGCGTGGGGACGGCTTCACGCGCGGCTCGTACCGTCGCCCCGACTTCCTCCGGCAGCCGTCCGCCGTTGGTGTCGCACAGGCAGATAAGGTCGGCTCCCGCTTCCGCCACGGCCCGGATACACTCGAGCGCGTACTCGGGATTCACGGCGTAGCCATCGAAAAAATGCTCGGCGTCGAAAAACACCTCGTCGAGGCGCTGTTTAAGGTAGCGGATCGTGTCCTGCAGGATCTCGAGGTTGGCCTTCAGCGGAATCCGCAGCGCCTCGCGCACGTGGAGATCCCAGGTCTTGCCGACGACGCAGGCCGCCGAAGTGTTCGCGCGCAGGATCAGCTCGAGGTTGCGATCCTGACCGGCCTTGACCCCATGTCGGCGGGTCGATCCGAAGGCGACGATCCGCGCATGTCGCAAGCGGACCCGCTTGATTTCGCTGAAAAAGGCCGCATCCCGCGGATTCGACCCCGGCCATCCACCTTCGATATAGTCGATGCCGAAGTCGTCGAGTCGCTGAGCGATCTGAACTTTGTTCTCGACCGTCAGCGAGACGTCCTCGGACTGACAGCCGTCACGCAGCGTGGTGTCGTAAAGCTGGATTTTCCTCGTCGCCGCCATCTGGATCAGGCGCCGGGCCGCGCGCCGCCTCCTTCGCCCAGGAATGCATCATGCAGCGCGCGCATCGCCAACTCGCCGTACTTGGCGTTGACCACCACTGATACCTTGATTTCCGAGGTCGCGATCATTTCGATGTTGATCGACTCGCTCGCCAGCACCGCAAACATCCTTGCTGCCACCCCGGCATGCGTCCGCATGCCGACGCCGACGATCGAAACCTTCGCGACCTGCTCCTGATGCATCACGCCGGTTGCCCCGATTTCGCCGGCGACGACGTTGATCAGTTCGAGCGCCCGGCGCAGGTCGGCGCGCGGCACCGTGAAGGTGATGTCGGTGCGACCCTCGGCGCCCGCATTCTGGATAATCATATCGACGACGATCCCGGCCGCGGCGATGGGGCCGAAGATTTTCGCTGCCAGACCGGGACGATCCTGCACGCCTGCCAGGGTTATCTTGCTTTGGTTCTGGTCGAGCGTCACGCCCGACACCAACACGTCCTCCATCGCGGCTTCCTCCTCGCTGACCCGCGTGCCTTCGCCCTCGACAAAGCTTGAGCGCACGACCAGCGGCACGTTATAGCGGCGCGCGAGTTCGACCGAGCGCAGCTGCAGCACTTTGGCGCCGAGTCCGGCCATCTCCAGCATCTCATCGTACGAAATATGCGACAGGCGCCTTGCGTGGGGGCAGATATTCGGATCGGCCGTATAGACCCCGTCCACGTCAGTATAGATTTCGCAGATATCCGCCTTGAGCGTCGCCGCCAGCGCGACCGCTGTCAGATCCGAGGCGCCACGCCCCAGCGTCGTGATATTTCCGTCGCTGTCTATCCCCTGGTAGCCGGCGACCACCGGAACCCGCCCGCTCTCGAGCGCGGCCCGCAGGCGCGTGCTGTCCACGGCCTTGATTTGCGCGCCGCCGTGGCGCGAGTCGGTCACCAGCTTGAGTTGATGGGCCAGGAAGGAGACCGTCGGAACCGCGAGCTCCTGCAGCCGAATCGCCAGCAGCGCCGCCGAGACCTGCTCACCCGTCGCGACCAGCACGTCGGTCTCGCGCGGATCGGGTCTGCTGCTGAGCTGCTCAGCCAGCGCAAACAGCCGATTCGTCTCGCCGGCCATCGCGGAAACCACTACCACCAGTTGAGCGCCGCCGGCGCGTGCCCGCGCCACCCGCTCGGCCACCGCCTTGATACGCTCGACCGAGCCTACCGAAGTCCCGCCGTACTTCTGAACAATTATCGCCATCAGCAAAGCCGGGCTTGCCCGGAAAGATCGCCCATTATGCGTTGAACCGGCGCGTTAAACCAGTAGCCTGCCGCCGGCGGCTAAGCCTCGTCGAGGTTCTGGCGCGATCGCAGACGTTCGACCATCGCGCGGTAGGGCGCGCCGATCCCGACAATTTCGATGGTCCGTCGATTCGCCGCGGCAAACCGGATCTGGATAGCCAGCCGCTCGATGGCTTCGCCTTCGCTCAGCCGGTCGTACCACTCGACCGCCGCCACCCCCTCGGAAAACAGGTATTCGCGCAGCCCCAAATCGTCCAGCCCCACGCGCTCCAGCCGATAGAGATCAATATGGTAGAGCGGCAGGCGGCCGCGATGCTCCTGGATCATGGTGAAGGTGGGACTCAGAATCTGCTCTTCGCGCAGTTGCAGACCGCGTCCCAGGCCCTTGATAAAGCAGGTTTTACCGGCCCCCAGATCGCCCACCAGCGCAATCAGCTCGCCGCCCTTCAACAGCGAAGCCAGCCGCCGCGCCCAGGCCTTGGTTTCGCGCGGTGACGCCGTCTCCAATATCAAACGCGTTTCCTCCATCGACTCTGCCCCAGACCAGCTCCGATGATGCCACCGGGACTATTGCTTGTAGCCGAAGCGCCGCAGCATCGCGTGCCGCGCCGCGCGATCGTTCTCACTCTCGACGCCCTTGGGCATCGCCCCGTCGATTACGCCGACGATCCCGCGTCCGCCGTCGTCCTCGGCGACAATCACCTTCAGCGGATTAGCCGTGGCGCAGAACACCCGGCAAACCTCGCTCACCGCCTTAATCTGATTGAGCACATTAATCGGAAACAGATTGCCGAGCATCACGACGAAAACGTGCCCCGCGCCGATCAGCGTGGCCGCCGCGACCGCAGCCTCTTCGAGCTCGCGGTCGGTTCCCGTGTGCCGCACCAGGCATGGTCCGGAGGCTTCACAGAAGGCCACCCCGAATTTCGCGCCCGGCACCGCCTGCACGATAACCTCGTAAAGGTCCTCGACCGTCTTGATGAAATGGGCCTGCCCGATAATCACATTCAAGTCGGCGGTTGGCTTCGGCAGCGGAATTATCTTCAGTTCCATGTTGGTATTCGACGCGCGACGCGTTGCTTTTCCCGCGGCGCCTCCCCACGATCATAATGCGGTGGCGGCGGCAGACAAAGATGGCGGGCGGGGCGGCGGCGAGCATCTGCCCGCCTGGTTCTATCGACTGTCACCGCGCGCCCAGCGCGTTTATCTCAAGAGCGACGCCATCGATCGGTTCGAGCTCCGCCCCGCCGAAACCGCTGCGCGTCTTGTGGAGGACCTGGTCGCCGCCCTCGCGAGCGGTGCCGCCACCACGGTCGAGCGCGCCGCCCAGCGTCTCCTCGACGATCTCGCGCAGCGCGCCGGTGTCGCCCCGGTGCGGCTTGAAGTTCGCAACGTGCGGCCCCATAATGCGCGCGGCGAGCTGCACGGTATCTTCTATCCGCGCGGTTGCGGCGGTCGTCCCGCAGCGCCCCTGATCATCCTCTGGATGCGCACGGCGCAGCGTCACGACGTCGTCAAACCACGGACGTTTGTGCGTACCCTGATGCACGAGTTCGGCCATTACCTCGATTATGCGCTGCTGCGCCTCGGCGGTTCGCCGCACACCGGCGGCTTCTTCCGCCGTGAATCTTTTCTGGTGCGCGCGCTCAGCCCGACTCTCGACTGAGCCTGCAACGATGGATGCTGTCACGCGAGCGTTGCGTTCGATTTCGCCACAGGCGCGCCGTCTGCGGCGCCTGGCGGCGATTGCCGGCGCCGCCGAAGCCCAGGCCGCGATTCTACGCCGGCATGCGGCGATCACGCGCCTGCCCGGCTTTCGCCAAGCGCTCGAGAGCCTCGCCGCTGCCGAGAGTGCGGACGCCAAAGCCCTTCGCGAACTCCTGCTGACGCATCGCCTATGGCCGATTCCGCCGGCGCCGGCGGTTACCGAGGGCAGCAACAACTGGCAACGGATCAGCCTCGATCTGCAGGCTGAGATCGAGATGGCCCGGGCGCTCGGTCGCGCGATCGCCGAATGGGAAGGCCGCGACCGGCAGCTAGCCGCAGAGCTTCGCACGATCGCCGCCCATAAGGAGGAGATCGCCGGTCATCTGCGCGACCTCGCCCTGCGATGCGATCCGCAGGCGCTCGATTAGGCGCGCGCGCTTAAAGAAAGCTGTGCAAACCGCGCCGCTTCAGTTCGTCGAGCACCTGGCCGACCTCCTGCGATCGCGATTTGTGCGCGATGAGCAGCGCGTCTTCGGTGTCGATCGCAACGAGGTCTTCGACGCCCAGCAGCACCATCAGGCGTTTGCCGCCGCGGGCGAGCACGCCGCTGCTGTGCAGCGCGACCACTTGGCCGGTGACGACGCTGTGCGACTCCCCGCGCATCGCCGCCCATAGGCCTTCCCAACTGCCGACGTCATTCCAGGTGAAACGCGCCCGCACTCCGAGCAGGCGTCGGCTCTTTTCCGCGACCACGCGATCGAACGAATCGAAGACGAGCCGATGATAGACCCGGCCGAGCTCCGCCGGCTTCATCGCGCCGAAGCGATCCATCATCGCCGCGAGCGCCGGTGCGTGCTGGTCGAGCTCGCGGCGCAGCGTGGTGAGACTCATCACAAAAATGCCGGCGTTCCACAGGTACCTGCCCGATCGCACCATCCGCCGTGCCCGCGCGGCATCGGGTTTTTCGACGAACCGCGCGACCTGGAAACCCGCACCGATCGCTCTACCGATCTGCTGGTAGCCGTATCCGGTCTCCGGCCGCGTCGGCGTCACGCCGATGACGACAATTGCGTGCTCGCGCCGGGCCAGTTCGCTCGCCTCGCCGATCGTGCGGCTGAAGGCTTCGGCTTCGGGCACGAAATGGTCGGCGGGCATGATCGCGACGATCACTTCCGGACCGACGCGATGCCCGATAATCGCCGTGCCATAGGCGATTGCCACGGCGGTCCCGCGGCCTTCCGGCTCAACGATAAGGTTCGCGGCGGGCAGCAGTCCTTTCAGCGCGCGTTTGAAGGCGCGCGCCTGATCCGCCGCCACCAGCACGAAAATCCGTTCAGATGGAATGCGCGGCTGCACCCGCGCGATCGTGTCTTCGAGCAGCGACCGCTCGCCGTCAAAACGAAACAGCGGCTTCGGTCGATGGCTGCGGGCCTCGGGCCAGAAGCGCGTGCCGCGACCCCCCGCGATGATCAACGCCGCCAGCGGCTGGGTAGGCCGTTTCACCGCTTCAAAGGCCCTTGCCGAGTTCGTTCAGCTTGTCCTCGAACAGTCGGCGAATCTCGCCCAGCCGCTCGGCGCTTTCCGCCTCGAAGCGCATCACCAGCGCCGGCTGAGTATTCGACGCCCGCACCAGACCCCATCCGCCGGGCAGGTTCACCCGCACGCCATCGACGTCGATCGTCTCGTAGTGCGCGCGGAAGTACTCCGCCGCTCGCCGCACCAGTTCGAACTTCCGGTCGTCGGGGCAATCCAGCCGAATCTCCGGCGTGAACTTCGTCCGCGGCAGGTCGCTCAGGATCGCGCCCAACCCCCGATTTTCGCGCCCGAGCAGCTCCAGCAGGCGAAACGAGGCGTAGATGGCGTCGTCGAAACCGAAGTAGCGGTCATTGAAGAACATGTGCCCGCTCATCTCGCCCGCCAACGCCGCGTGTTCCTCCTTGAGCTTGGCCTTCATCAGGGAGTGGCCGGTCTTCCACATGATCGGTTTGCCGCCGTGCCGCCGGATATCCTCGTACATGCGGTTCGAACACTTGACCTCGCCGATTATTGCCGCGCCCGGGCGCTCTTTCAGAATCGATCGCGAAAACGCGACCATCAGTTCGTCGCCCCACACAATCTGGCCGTTTTCGTCAACCGCGCCGATGCGATCGGCGTCGCCGTCGTAAGCGATTCCCACATCCGCGTGATGCTGTCTGACCGCGGCCTGCAGATCGCGCATGTTCTCTTCGACAGTCGGGTCGGGATGATGATGCGGGAAGCGGCCATCCATCTCGATATAAAGCTCGATCGTCTCGACGCCCATCGCACGCATCAGCGGCGCCGCGATCGCCCCGCCGGTGCCGTTGCCGCCGTCAACCGCGACGCGCATCCCCGGCTTTAACGAAATGTTTTTCTTGATGTACTCGTAGTAGTCAGGGATCACCGGTCGCGCGGTCAGGCTCCCCTTGATGCCGAGCGTCCGGAACGCCCGTTCCTCGATAATGCGCCGCACGCGCTGAATCTGCTCGCCGTAAATGGTCGACGGTCCCACTCCCAGCTTGAAACCGTTGTACTCCGCCGCGTTGTGGCTGCCAGTGATCATCGCGCCGCCGTCCATGCCCCAGTGGAGCACCGAAAAATACAGCAGCGGAGTCGGCACGACGCCGACATCGACGACGTTGATTCCGGCAGGCAGCATGCCCTCGATCAGCAGATCGCGGAGCGCATCGGAGGTGAGTCGGCAGTCCCGGCCCAGCGTGATGGTCTGCTTGCCCGCTTCAATCAGGATCGTGGCATACGCGCGACCCAAGCTGATGACAAAATCGTCGTCGAAATCGTTCTCGACGACGCCTCGGATATCGTATTCGCGGAAGACCTGGGGATTCATCGGCTATTGATTGTCGGCGCGAAGCTCCGTTGAATCAATGCGGAATCTGAGGAGGCGCTCCGCTCCGGCTTGATCCCGCTGGACGCCGACGGCTCTTTAACAGCAATGACCGTGAAGGCCGAAAAAGTTGCCATCGTAACCGGCGCCGGACGCGGAATCGGCCGCGCCGCGGCCTGCGCACTGGCCCGCGAGGGCTATGCGCTCGTCCTCGCCGCCCGCACCTTTGCGCAGCTCGAGGAGACCCGGGCCGACACCGGACTGGCACCGCGCGACGCGCTTATCGTCCTGCTCGATCTCGCCGATCCCAACGCGCCCGAAAATCTTGTCGGCGCCGCGCTCGATCATTTCGGACGGATTGATCTGCTGATTAACAACGCCGGATGGGCGCCGCCGAGGACTCCCCTGATGAAGCTCGGCGCCGATGATCTCGACCGCATGCTCGCGGTGAATCTGCGCGCGCCCCTTGAACTGGCGCGCCGCTGCGCGCGACGGATGGCAAACCAGACCGAGGGCGGGTTCATCTTGAACGTCGCCTCGGCGGCCGCTCGTCATTGCCCCGCCGGCGAAGCGGTCTATGCCGCGACCAAGTCGGGCTTGATCGCCTTTACCCGCGCCTGCTTCGAAGAATTTCGCGGATCCAGGCTGCGCACGGCGGTGATAGTTCCGGGACTCACCGACACCACGCTCATTCCGCAAAACAAGCGCCTCGATCGCACCGCGATGCTGCATCCGGACGAGGTCGCCGAGGCGATCGTGCGGATGGTCACGACGCCGCCGCCACTCTGCCCGCTGGAGCTGGTCCTTGAGCCCTCGCGAAATCCGCTCCGCGCCTGAGATCTTTGCCTCGCGCTCGCGCCACCAGTCCTTCCTGGGGGTCTTCGTACTAGCCCTGATAATCGCGATCGGCGCGGCGGCCATAATCGCGCCTTTCGCCGCGGACGCGCTCGCTCTCGCCGGGTTTCGCTTTCCGTTCCCGCGTATCTTCGATCGTGTCGTGATGGTTGCGGCAGTTGTCACACTGCTCTGTAGCGCGCGATGGCTCCGCCTGACCGTCCTTATCGGCGACGCGCTGGCCGAGCCGCGCACCGGCATGCGCGAGATACTGTTCGGTTTCGCCGCGGCTCTCGCCGCCATCGTGATCCTGTTTGCGGTTGCCGCCGTAGTCACGGTTCATCATCCGACCGTATTGAACCTGACCGCCCACGCGATGCTCTATCTGCCGGCGGCGCTAACGATCGCGCTCATCGAAGAAGCCTTCTTCCGCGCGCTCATTCTCGGCGGACTTAGCGGCGATTTTGGTCGTCCGGCGGCCTTGATCATCAGTGCCGCCATCTATGCGCTGACTCACCTTATCCGGGCGCCGGCGCACTACTATCTCGTCGGATTGCATCCCGCCGCCGGCCTCGCGAACCTCGTGGCTTCGGCCTCGCGCCTGGTCCATCCCGGCGCCTTGCTCGGGATGGTCTTCGGGCTGTTCCTGCTCGGACTCATGCTCGGCCGCGCCTTTCTTCTGACCGGGCGCATCTACCTGCCGCTCGGCCTTCACGCCGGAGTGGTGCTCGGCGCGAAATGCTGGCGGACGCTCGTCGATGGTGAGGCGCTCCCGCGATGGCTCGCCGGTCCCGGCCCGGTTCCGCTTATCGCGGCGCCGGCCGCCTGGCTTCTCGCGGTGGTTCTGTTCCTGATCCTGCCGAGCCTCTGCCGACGGCGCGAGTCTCAGGCGTCGTAGATGGGTGGATCCTCGCGCCGCGGGCGCGTCCGGTAGCGCCGATGCATCCACAGGAATTGCTCCGGATAGCGTCGCACGATGGTTTCGATCGCGCGGACGAAGCGCCGCGTGTTCTCGATCACGTCGGCTTCCGCGTCGGCCGAGCGCTGGAGCGGAATCTCGTCGTGGATCTCGATCACGTGACTGCGCTGGTCCGGCTGACGCACGATAAACACCGGCGCCACGGGCGCACCGGATAGCGCCGCCAGGCGCGCCAATCCGCTCGAGGTGGCCGCGATTTCGTTGAAGAACGGCACGAACACCGCCTCGCTGCGCTTGGCGTTCTGATCGAAGGGGATACCGACCAGTTCGCCTTCGCGCAGGGCCTTCAACACCGCCCGCGCGGCCGCGTGCTTGCGAATGATACGCACGCCGGCGCGCTCGCGCACGAAACTCATCAGCGCATCCCCGGCCAGAAATCGTTGGGTATGATGAACCAGCGAAATCTGATGCCCGTGCAGGGCGTGCGCCGCCAGCAACAGTTCGAAATTGCCGAAATGCGCCGACAGCACCAGCACCCCCTTGCCCGGATAGCGCCGCTGAATCTCGGCCCAGTACTCGAAGCGATGGTAGCTCACTTTGCGGCGAAAACGCTTCGCGAAAAACCCCGCCAGACGCACGTACTCGGCGCCGCTGCGCCCCAGATTCACGTAGGACGCGCGCAGGATCCGCCGCCGTTCGGCCTCGCTGCGCTCGGGAAAAGCGATCGCCAGATTACGCATCCCGATGCTTACGTGGCGCTTATCAAGCAGGAAGGTGAGCCACCCGACCGCTATCCCGATCGGATACAGGAGGAAATCCGGCAGCAGGCTCAGCAGATGGATCAACCCCACCATCAGGTAAAACAGCAGGCGCTGGCCCGCATTCAGCTTGAGTTCGACGACCTGCTTGCGATGGGGCCGGCCGGTCCGGCCAACTCGCACCCGCGCGCTTCTCGCGCTGGCCGACTCGTTGCCGCGCGCGCCGGATGCGGAACGCTCCGCTTCCGGCGAAACCGACTCGCTAGGTGCCTGGCGCATGCTTCAATTAAATACCGGGTCGTGCTTGGGCGCCTTGGGAATCACCACGATCCCCGAGTCGGTGACAAAAAAGCGCTTGCGGTCGCGCTCGAGGTCGTAGCCAATCTCGTCGCCCTCGGGGACCTGCACGTACTTGTCGATAATCGCCCGACGCACTCGGGCGTTGCGGCCGATGTCGCAGTAGTCCATCAGCACCGAATCTTCAACGTGGCTGTAGGAATGCACGAACACGGAACGACCGAGGATCGAATTGATCACGGTTCCGCCCGAAATAATCGAGCCTTCAGAAACGATCGAATGCAGGGCGCGACCGCGCCGCGCATGCTCGCTGAACACGAACTTCGCCGGCGGTTGATTGTAATACGCGGTCCGCAGCGGCCAATAATGATTGTAGAGGTTCAGTTGCGGCCGCGCGTCGCGCAGATCCATGTTGGCCTCGAAGTAGGAATCGATCGTGCCGACATCGCGCCAGTAACTCAGATTTTCTTCCGAGTCCCCGCGAATCCGATTGGTCATGAAGTTGTAGGCGTAGACCGGCACCCGTTCGATCAGGTTCGGAATGAGGTCGCGGCCGAAATCGTGATGGCTGTCGCTCCGTTGCGCATCCTCGATGAGCGCCGAGCGGAGCGTTTGCGGATCAAACAGGTAGTTGCCCATCGAGGCCAGGCACCTGCCCGGCGCTCCCGGCATCGGCCGGGGTTCGGCCGGTTTTTCCTCGAAGCCGACGATCCGCAGTCCGGAGTTGACCTCGAGCACCCCGAAACTCCTGGCCTCCTCGAGCGTTACCGGCAGCGACGCGACCGTCACCGCGGCCTTGCGCTCGACGTGAAAGTCGATCATCTGCGCCACGTCCATCCGGTAGATGTGATCGGCACCGAAGACCGCCACCAGGTCGGGCTTAAAATCGTCAATCAGGTTGAGGTTTTGGAAGATGGCGTCGGCGGTGCCCTGATACCAGTTCTCGCCCATGCGCATCTGCGCCGGCACCGGCACGATAAAGTGATCGTGCATGATTCGCCCGAACTGCCAGCCGTCCTTGAGGTGCTCGATGAGCGACTGTGAGCGCCATTGCACCAGCACGTAAATCGAAAAGATTCCGGAATTGACCATGTTCGAGAGCACGAAATCCACGATGCGATATTTGCCGCCGAACGGCACCGCCGGTTTGGCGCGATCGCGCGTCAAGGGGTAAAGACGCGTGCCCTGTCCTCCCGCCATGATCAAGGCGAGTGTTCTCATCGTCTCGCAGCTCCGCCTGTCCTGCCGACGCCGTCAAGCATAGCTTTTCGTTAACATCCGTAAAGGCCCCGGAGTGATCGCCTGCCGCCGCGTCGTCGGCATGAACTCTTTTTCTTAACAGTTTCGTTTAAGTTTCCGATTCTGCCGCGCGCGAGTCCAACCCCGGTCGTGACTGGGCAGGCGCGCTGTCAAATCGAGTACGCAAGCGCGATCATCGGGGGCGCGCCGCCAGGTGTTCGCGCTGCCGACGTTCGAGTTCCTCGAAGGAGGGCAGGGGGCGCCGCTTGCGCAGGGAATCGCTCTTACCGCGATGCCCAACCCGTCCGAAAACCTGAAGGAGAAAGGAGTGGCGGCGCGGAGACTCGAACTCCGGACACTGCGGATATGAGCCGCATGCTCTGACCAACTGAGCTACGCCGCCAATGAACGCATCAGGATAGCGAGCGTGAAGCGATTGCGAAAGCCCGCCCTCAGCCTAAATCGACGGCAGTCTTTTTGACCGCATGGCTGCCGCGACTCACCTGGTACAGCACACCCTCGGTCAATTCAATACAGCTCAGCTTGCCGCCATAGACCAGGCCGGTGTCGATCCCCAGCTTGAACGGCGGATCGACCATTACCGTACGCATCGGCGTATGTCCGAAGACCACCGTCAGCCCCAGTTGATGCTCGTTCAGGACAAACTCCTGGCGAATCCACAGCATATCCTCGACCGTCTGCTCCCCCAGCGGACGCCCCGGCTGGATGCCCGCATGGACGAACAGGAAGGGATCGCTGCGATAGCTGTCGCGCAGGCCGCTGAAGAAACTCAGATGGGACTGTGGGAGCGCGCCCCGCAACTCCTCAGGTTCCGCCTCGGTGCAGCCGTAGCTCGCCAAGGTCTGGCTGCCGCCGTTGAAGATGAACGCGTCGCCGTAGCGACCCGGCAAGCCGAGGAAGTTCAGCAGCATGTCCTCATGGTTGCCCTTGAGGCAGATAATCTCCGCGGGACCGTTACGATAACCCAGCAGCAGCTCGACCACCTCGCAGGAAGCCGGGCCGCGGTCGATATAGTCACCGACAAAGACCACGCGATCCCCCGCGCCCGCCGCGATCGCCTTGAGCATCGTGCCGAGCTCGTCGACGCAGCCGTGGATATCGCCGATAGCGAATAACCGATGTTCCGCTGGTTTTCTTCGTCTGGACATCACCGTTGTGGCTTCAGTTCGCGCGGCTCTGCCAGCAACTCCGCGATCGCCATACGGTTTTCCATTATACGCCGGCAGGCGCTATATGGGTTAAGCTTACCTTCACGCACTTCGCGCACCACCTCGCGCGTGCCGTCGGCCCCCTCGCGCAGCGCTCGCGTCGCCCGTTCATCGATCGCGGCGGTCAGCACTTCGACGAATTCGCGGGCCCGTCGTTCGGCTTCGCGCGCCGGGTCGCGATGGCTCGCGAGGTATTCGCGATGACGTTGGATCGCCGCCACCAGCGCGTCAATCCCCACATCGGAAACGGCCTGGGTCAGGACCACCGGCGGTCGCCATCCTTCGGCAGGCCGCAGATGGACGCTCAGCTCGAGCTCGGCCTTGATGCGATCGGCACCGTCACGATCGGCCTTGTTGACCACGAAGAGGTCGGCAATCTCGTTGAGCCCGGCCTTCATCACCTGCACGCCGTCGCCGCCTTCCGGCACGGTGACCACCACCGTGGTGTCCGCCAGATCCATCACGCTCAGCTCGGTCTGACCGACGCCGACGGTCTCGATAATGATGAAATCGTGGCCGAAGGCGTCGAGCAGCTTGACCACCTCGCGCGTGGCACGGCTGAGGCCGCCGTGGTGGCCACGCGAAGAGATGCTGCGAATATAGACCCCGGCGTCCCTGTAATGATCCGTCATGCGCACGCGATCGCCCAGCACGGCTCCGCCTGAAAACGGACTCGAAGGATCGATTGCCAGCACGGCGACGAGCTTGTCCTGCCCCCGATACTTGGCGATCAGCCGATTAACCAGGGTGGACTTGCCGGCGCCGGGCGCTCCAGTCACGCCGATCACATAGGCATGACCCGTCCGCGCGTAGATATGCTCCATGACGCTGTCAGCCTCGGGCGCGCGATTTTCCACCAGGGTCACTAATCGCGCCAGCGCGAGACGGTCGCCGCGCGCGAAGCGCTCGAGCAGGGAATTGATTCGATTATCGGCCATAGATCAGAAAGGCTCGGCTTAATCTATTAGTATCGGGCCGACGGTTAAAGTCTTTGGACCGGCGCGGGCGAAGGTGGGGCGGAGCCGCCGCTTTCGGTCGCCTCCCGCATACTTTGCAAGCGCAGAGGTTCGTGCCACGATCGGGCTGACTTACCCATGCTTCGTAAGCTCTGCTTCCCGGGTCTCCTGCTCGCGTTCTGCGGCATCATCAGCGTCTCCGCCTATGGCGCCAGCGATATCGCGATCGCACCGTCCGGCGCGCCGAGTCCCGTCGGCGACGCCACTGCCTACAGCAATCAGGAGAAGGCGCGCCAGCTCGTCGATGCGGCGATTAACATGACCGACAGCAATCGCGCGGTCGGCCTGCTCTGGCAGGCTATCAGCCTCGATCCGAACCTGACCGAGGCCTATCAGTACCTCGCGCTCTTTTACAATTCGCGTTCGCAGTTTGATCAGGTCGTGCAAGTCTATCAGAAGCTCGTCAAATACCGGCCGCAGGACGCGACGGCCTGGCTCAGTATCGGCGAAGCCTATCTCTCCGAAAGTCCGCCGCAATTCGATAAAGCCCTGCCGTACTTCCAGCGCGGCTATCAGCTTGATCCGAACTCGAGCCTGGCGGCGCTGCGACTGGGCCAGATCTATGCGGAGGAAATGAACCGCAACGAAGCACTGCGCTACCTGCGCATCGCCAGCGCCGATCGCGATAAAGACCCCGACGTCGCGCGGGAGGCGGATAAGCTGATTCGCCAGCTCAATCAATAACTATTGCGCGGGTGTTCCTGGCGCCGAGCTGTCGGACGCAGGTGCCACGGTCCCCGCATCCCTGACTTCGGCGAGCAGCTCGGGCGAGACAAAGTCGCGATCGAGGAGCGCCTGCTGCGCCGGATCCAGATCCGAGCGAATCTGCCGATAGGCGTCGAGGATCATCTGGTGACGGCGCTGCTCGTAATCATGGCGCGCCTCCGCGATCCTCGCCCGGGTGCTTTTGAAGACCGCGCGCACCTGCACCTGCTGCGCAGGGGTCAGCCGTAACTCCCGCACCATCTGCCTGTAGACCTGATCGCTGCTCCGATGGAGCAGCGCCCGATAGGTATACATACTGCCTGTAAAGCCAATCGCTGCTCCCGTGAGGAGCGCGATCACGATTACAACAGTGCGATGCTTCGAGGCGATTTTTTGCAGCGCGGGGAGCGTCTTTCACTCTCCACTTTCGATCCAGGCAACGGGCGTGGGATGGTCATGGCCGACCGATTCGTCGGGTGCAGGGTAGGCGGTCAGCTCGAGGCCCGAATCTTCTGTAAAGGCATCCTCGAAGGTGGCGTGCAGCGGGCGGAAGAAGCAGAAGGCGATCGCCGCCGCGGCCGCTACCGCAAACGCGCCGCCCATCGCTCCCCAGATTTTCCGGCGAAAACCCGAACGCTCGATACGCGGCTCGCCGCCGCCCTCGTTGAGCGCGTCGAGCGATAGTTCGCGCGGATCGTCATGAAGCACCGGCGCGGTAAGGGCAAAGTGGCGGAACGACCGATCACATCGCGCGCAGCTCGCCAGATGGTTCAGAAACTCGCTCCGCGCCTCGCGCGCGAGCGCTTGACGCCAGAATGCGGCATAGGAACGACGCGTCTCAAGGCAAGTCATCTTCGTACCCGGTTGCGGCCGAGCGCCAGAAGCTGCTCGGCGCGCCGCCTCATCAGTTGTCGCGCGCGAAACACGCGAATCTTTACCTTCGCCTCGCTCCAGCCCATCACCTGCGCGATTTCGCTTACGCTCAGTTCCTCGCTCTCTTTCAACGTCATCACGATACGATCTTCCGGGCGCAACGCTTCGAGCAGTCGATGCGCCAGACTCACCGCTTCGGCCCGCTCCTGCGAGGCTTTGACGAGAGCCTCGGGCGTAGCCTCGTTGACAAAGTGAATCCAGGTTTGCTCTGCCTGCCCGACATCCGGGACCAACTCCTCCGGCCGTCGCTGACGCCGCCGCAGCTCGTCGTAACAGACATTAACCACGATCGCGCGGATCCATCCACGAAACGGCAACTCCGGCCGATAGCTCGCCAGCCCGGCAAAAATCCTGATGAAGCTCTCCTGGGCCAGGTCCTGAACCGCTTCGCGATTCGCAAAGAAACGATGGCACCAGCGTTCGATCTGCTCGCGATGGCGTAAGGCGAGATCGGCAAAAGCAGCACGCTTACCTGCAAGGACCTCGCTGACCAGGACCTCATCGGTCTTTTCGCCGGCAACTTCCGCCGACGATCGTTTCACCCCCAGTCTCGAGCCCACCTGCTGGTCATTACGCTCGAAGTCGCTGGCGGTTTCATCGAATCCGCTTCCCTCGCGCGGACGATTTTTGGAGCCGTCACCTGGCATGAGATACCGGTGGCGGCTCGAGACCTGCCGCAATCAGGTCGGCCGGCGTATCGAGATCCAGACTGACGCCGGGATCCTCGACCTCACAATAAGTCACGCGGTCCGGGTCAGCGTTCACCACGATCCGCGCTCCCTGGTTATCCGGTGCAGCCAGAAGCTCATCGAACAGCCTGCGCTCGAAGATTACCGGATGGCCGCGCCTGCCGCGATAACGCGCGATCAGGATAGGAGCGGGCGAGTTGCGCCAGGTCTCCACCATCTGTGAGAACGTCGTCGAGGTTACCGTCGGATGGTCGATCAGGTGGACCATAACTGCCGCGGCGTTTTCGGGTATCCGCCGGAGCGCGACCTTCAGCGAAGATAGCTGACCGTCAGGATAGTTGGGATTGGTGACGGTCGATATCCCGGGTCCGCGTGGGATCGCGCGGCTGATCATCTCGCGATGGGCCCCCAGAACGATGATCAAACCGTCTACCGCGGGCCGCATCGCCGCGACCAGCCGTTCGAGGTAGGTTTCCCCGTCGATTCTCAACAGCGGCTTGGGAAACCCCATCCGCCGCGATTCCCCTGCGGCGAGCAGGATCCCATAGACCGCCGCGGTTCGGCTCAAGCGCCTCAGCCGCGCGCGCGCAGCCGTCCGCTGCGCACGCCGAGGGTGAAATCGTCCCGCTTGCCCGTCCGGCGCTCACGAATGATCTCGGCCATGATCGACAGCGCGATCTCTTCGGGCGTTTCCGCTCCGATATCCAGCCCGAGTGGGGCATGGATTTCGTCGAGCCGCGCCGGGTCATAGCCCTCTTCTTCAAGCCGTGCCAGCGTTGCTCGTACCCGCCGCCGCGATCCGATCATCCCGATAAAACCTGCCGGCTGCCGCAGTGCCGCGCGGATCGTTTCGTCGTCGAAGGCATGTCCGCGCGTCACCGACACAAGGTAGCAGTGACGATCCAGCTTGAGACTATCGACGGCGGCGGCGAAAGGTTTGACAATTATCTGATCGGCCGTGGGAAAGCGCTCGCGATTCGCGAACGAAGCCCGATCATCGATAATGGTGACGCGAAAACCGAGCATCGAGCCGAGCGACGCCAGCGGCTGCGCAATATGACCCGCGCCGGCGATAATCAGGTGCTGGGTGGCGCCGACCGGGTCAAGAAAGACCCGGGTTGCGGTGCTCGGATCCAGACGTACGACCGGATGGACCCCGCCGGTTGTATCGAGTTCGAGCAGCGCCGGCGAGCCCACCTGCGCGAGCTGACGCAGTTGCGCAAGCGCCGCTTCATTGAGGAACAGCCCTTCACGGTCACCGCACTCGCGCGCCGGGTTGATCAGCGTCTTGGTGCCACCGACGAGCGGTGCCGCGCCGCCCTCGATCACGGTTAATAACGCCGCCGGGAGATTGCGCGTGGTGGCTTCGGCGAGACCCCGCGCGATCGGCAGATCGGCCTCGGGCGTCCAGCGATCGATAAAAACGTCCATCAAGCCGCCGCAGGACCCAATTTCCGTCTGCTCGAGGTCGCCGGTTAGATCCACTTCCGCCAGCCGACTGCGCTCCCCTTCCGTCAGCAGTATCCGGGCCTTGCGAAAGACCTCGGCTTCGCCGCAGCCGCCGCCGATCGTGCCGGTTTGGCCGGTCTCGTGGACCAGCATCTTGGCGCCCACTTCGCGAGGAGTCGAGCCGCGAACATTGATCACCGTGGCCAACGCAAACGGCCGCGACGCTTCGAGCACGCGCACCGCTTCCGACCAGAGATGGTCTGCTTCCGCCATTGCAGATCCATCTTGTCGCAATCCGCCCGTCTATTCCAACACCGTCAGCGATCATGACGGACGATTACTGTGGCGGGCGCGAACGGAACTCCGGCGGCGGCCCCTGAGAATCATGAGATGCAATGATCTCGGGCGGCGCCGCCGGAAGATTATCTATTGCGGCCGCACGCCGCGCCCCGTTTCCTCCTCCGCCAGGGAGTACCGGACCAGCATCCGGTAGAGCGTGGAGCGTGAGACCCCGAGCAGACTGGCCGCGCGCCGCCGATTACCTTCGGTCTCTTCGAGCGAACGGATCAGTGTGCGGCGTATGACCTCATCCAACTTGAGCGGTGTTCCGTCATGCTCCGCGGGAATGGTCGCCGGCGTCGGTGCCGCCGCGGCGCTGGCAGCCGGGGTCGCCGGCTCGGATGCGATCGTTTCATCGCTGCGGCGCGCCCCATCGTAGACCGAGCGCAGCACCGCTTCCGGCAGCGTGTTGATATCGATGCCGTCACCCTCGGTGAGCATCACCGCCGCCTGCAGCGCATGGGAGAGCTCGCGCACGTTGCCCGGCCAATCATGCCGTTTGAGGGCTTCGAGGGCCCGCCGCGAGATGCGGCGAATCGATTTGTTGAGTGTGCGGGTATGCTGGCTCAGGAGATACGCCGCGAGCGCCTCGAGGCCGTCGAGCCGCTCGCGCAGCGGCGGGATCGTGATCGCCGTCGCACTCAGCCGATAGTAGAGATCGTCGCGAAAGGTGCCCGCCTCGACCATTGCCTGCAGGTCGCGATTGGTCGCGGCAACCAGTCGAAAGTCAACTTTATAGCTTTGCGAAGAACCGACCGGTTGCACCTCGTGGAGCTCGACGGCGCGCAGCAGCTTGGGCTGCAGGCGCAGCGGCAACTCGCCGATTTCGTCGAGAAACAGCGTGCCACCGTTGGCCGAGCGAAAATATCCCAGCGAGTCCTCGCGGGCATCGGTAAAGGCGCCGCGAATATGGCCGAACAACTGCGACTCCGCCAGACTCTCCAGCAGATTCGAACAATTGAACGATACGAACGGTCCTTTGGGCGCTGGACCCAGGAGATGCAGGGCCCTCGCCACCAATTCCTTGCCGGTGCCTGATTCACCATGAATCAGCACCGTCGCCTTGTAAGGTCCCAGACGATTGATGCCGTTAACCACCGGGCGCATCCGCTCGGAACCAACCACCATCCCGCCAAGCGTCTCGACCCGCCGCAGCAGGTCGTCGAGCTCGATCCATTCCACCACCGCCCCATCCGCAGCGTACTTCGGCCCGGCTTCCGGCGCATAGCTGTGGTCCATTTCCTGCTCCTTCGCGTCTTGCGCTCGCCCGTAGCCGGTGGGCGTGCAGCGTCGGAGCAAAAGGTGGACCGCCGCTTGATGCGAATTGCTACACTCTTAAGCCTAAATGAAGCAGTTCCGTAACGACGAATTCTTGGCGGCTGACAAAAGCTTGCCGGCGATCCCGATGGCGCCTCAGCCTGTGCGGTCGATCAGCTCGGCGAGCACTTGCGCGGCGTGGTCGCGTGGATCAACACTGTCGTAAACTCGCGCAATCCGGCCGCTTTCGTCGATCAGGATACTGATGCGTTTCGCGTAGCGCGCCTTCGGGTTGTCGCACGCGCCGTAGGCCATCCCGAGCGACCGCTCAGTATCGCACAGGAGGGGAAAGTTATAGCCATTCTTGGCTGCGAACGCCGCGTTTTGCTCGACTGAATTGAAGCTCGCACCGACCACCACGATATTTTCGGCGTCGAAGTATTCCTTCTGATCGCGGAACCCGCGACCCTCAACCGTTCAGCCCGGTGTATCAGCTTCCGGATAGAACCAGATGAGAACCTTGCGCCCCCGATGGGCAGCCAATGAAAAACTGCGACCGTCATGGGTCGGCAATTCGAAGTCCGGCGCCAGGTCACCAGCTTTAACCGCCATCCCGTGCCCTCCCGCTTCTCCTCAGCATCCCGCGTCCGCAGCTCCGGCACAAGCCGTCAGGATGGTGACAGCGGATGGCTATCGGGGGTTACCACCTGGCTCGGCGCGGCTTCGTCGGTCCACTGACGGATAGCCGGCGCGATCACTTCCTCGACTAGCACCTTGCATCCAGCCGCAATCGGAATCGCCACCAGCGCGCCCAGCAAACCACCAACCACGCCGCCCGCGAAGAGGGCGATAATCACCAGCGACTGCGAGATATCGGTCTGCCGCCGCATGATATTCGGCGCTATCAGATGCCCTTCGATCTGCTCAATCACCAGATAGAAAATCACCGTCCAGAGGGCGAGGACCGGCGATTGCAACCAGGCCGAAAGAACCCCGGGGACAGCCGCCACAATCGGTCCGACATAGGGGAAGAACTCGCCGAAGGCGGCGAGCACGCCGAGCGCCAGTGCGTCGCGCACACCGAGCAGATAGAGGCCGAACCACACTGACGCGCCGACGACGAGCCCGCCGAGAAACACCCCGCGAATATAGCCGCCCATCGCGGTCAGCATCCGCTCGACCACCTCGCGGACGCGTTCCTGCTGCTTCAGCGGAAACAGCGAACCGACCGCCGCGCTGATCTCCGGGAGGGCGAGCAACAGGTAAAAGGACAGGAAGAACATCAGCATGAGGGTGAACAGTCCGCCGAACAGCATCAGCGGAATCGCCGCAAAACTGTCCAGATGCGCGGTCACCACCTGACCCAGATGGGGACTGGCGCCGCTCAGCCGCAAAAATCCTTCGTCCAGGCGGAGCTTGATTGGCCGCAGCAGGGTCCCCGAGCGATGAACAAATTCACCCAGTTCGGCATCCAATTGCGGCACCACGAACCAGGCGGTGGAGATCAGAAAGGCGATCAAGATGAGATAGACGACCGCCACGGCGACCGCCCGCCCGACCAGCCGCGCGAGTTGCAACGCCGGCGGATCGAGCGCGCTCGCGATCGTCAGACTGAGGATCAGAACCGCCAGGGCGAACGCGAACACGCGCAGCGCGAGCAGCAGGCCGAGACCGAGGAAAATCGCAATAGCAAAGGGGATCGCCAGCCGAAACCAACTATCCGGTCGCGTCACCGGCATCGTGCGCACGATTACCGGCTCGCCGCCGGGGCGATTGACGCCGGTCAGCAAATTTTCTTCTGGTCGCACCAGCATCCCCCTGACCTCGAGCGGAAAATTCCGCGAAAAAGGCTAAACAGTTGCCCGTCTCCCCGTCGATGCTTCATGATGGAGCCCGCAACGGGAGAGGTGGCCGAGTGGTCGAAGGCAGCAGATTGCTAATCTGCCGTACTCTTTACCGGGTACCGAGGGTTCGAATCCCTCCCTCTCCGCCATCGAGCTGCGTTTTCTGATGGGCATCGGGGTTCATCAGCAAGCACGATGCCAAGCTCCGGATAAAACGCGACAAAACGCCTCCGCAGGGGAGAGTGGTGGATTGCACGCGATGGTGATCCCAGCGGGAGTCGAACCCGCGTTCCCGACGTGAGAGGCCGGTGTCCTGACCACTAGACGATGGGACCAGCGGTGATAGCTGGCTGAGGAGGGAGGACTCGAACCTCCAATCGCCTGATCCAGAGTCAGGTGGCTTGCCAATTAGCCGACTCCTCAGCGGACTTACTGTTATACCCAATCGTCCGCCGGCGTTCCAATAGCCGATCGCGTTTCGTTACGAAAGGCCGTTTCCTAATTCCCTCCTTAAACGGCGCCGAGCGGCCGTAGCCGCCATCTTAGCAAGCAGCGAACGAGCTCGACGGCGGCTGCCGGCGTGCGGCTCGCGCAAGGCGGAAAGATGTCTCTCCCAGAACACGCATCGCAGTGGGTGCCTTTGGACGCAATCGCGATCGTCCCCGGTCCGGGTGGTATCGTCGGATGCGCCCGCGCGATGCAGGTGATGCTCGAGGCGATCCGGCGCGTCGCCCCGTATAAGGGCACGGTATTGGTAATCGGCGAATCGGGCAGCGGTAAGGAGCTGGTGACGCGCGCGCTGCATCTTTTAGGGCCTAATCCCAATGGCCCCTTCGTCGCGGTCAACTGTTCGAACCTCGTCGATGGACTCGCCGAATCACAACTTTTCGGCCACGTCAAAGGGGCTTTCACCCATGCCCGCGAGGCCCATAACGGTTACTTTCGCGAGGCCAACGGCGGCACCCTGTTCCTCGATGAAATCGGCGAACTGCCGCTGGCGATGCAGGCCAAACTGTTGCGGGCGACGGAGTCACTCGAGGTGCAGCCCGTCGGCTCAAGCGAGACCTACCGAGTCGATGTGCGAGTGCTGGCCGCGACCAACCGTGACCTGCGCGCGATGGTTAAAGCGGGAGAGTTTCGCGCCGACCTCTATTACCGTCTCGACGTCGTTCAGATTCGCATTCCGCCGCTGCGCGAACGCCGCGAGGATATCGCGCTGCTCACCGCCCATCTGGCCAGAGTTCACGGCGCGCGTCTCGGCCGTACCATTCGCTGGATCTCGAGTGGCGCGCTCGCCGCACTCGAAGCCTATCGATGGCCGGGGAATGTTCGCGAACTTTCACACGTTATCGAGCGATCGATCATGTTCGCCGAGGGTGACCGGATCGACCTGACAGACCTTCCGGCAGAGCTGATCGCGTCGTCGGCGGATGACTCTCACGCAGCGGTGACCCGGCGCTTGCCGCCAAACGAGCTGCAGACGGCGCCATCGCGTTCCAATACGCTCGAAGCGGTGCTCAAGGAGACAGTCGAGCGTTCACTTCGCGTCGCCCGCGGTGACTGTGCCGAGGCCGCACGCCTGCTCGGCATCTCGCGCCCGGCGATTTATCGCAAGATGGCGCGATTGGGCATCAATAACGCCTCGCTGCGTCAGTTTTACGGCCGCCAGCGCGGACCGAGCCGCGGGTTGCTCAATTAGCTGCTCGCGATCGTCTCGTTTCACATTACTTCCCCTGTGGTAGGCTCAAGCCTCCTCAGATATATCGAGTGCTGGCTTCTACTCGCTATTCTGAGCTATGCTCGCGTTATTGAAAGTGCTTGGATTGGCATCGCCCATTAGAATTGATCAAAAGAGCCGGGCGCCTAATTGACGCACCGTGTGCGAGTAGCCCAAAGGGGGCTTCCAGCGTCCTATGCCCAAACGAGTCTCCCAGCCAGCGCAGTCGGAAAAATCCACTCCGGTCACCGCGGCAAGAGCGCCGGTGATAAGTCCGATGCTGACGGCAAACGAGTTGGCCAACTATCTCCGCGTCAATCGATCGACCGTCTATCGTTTGCTGAAGCGCGGCGAGCTTCCAGGGTTTCGCATCGGCAGCGAATGGCGCTTCCAGATCGAGGAGGTCAACCGCTGGCTGAAGTCGCGCGGCGCAACTCTCGAATAGTCGCGCGCTCTTGTCCGGTGATCGGCTCTCGATGGTACGATGAGCCATGCCGATCACTGAGGCGGTACCCGCGCTTCCGCGTTTCGATCAGGTCCTGCGCGCCTTGGGTCTGCCGCAACTGAGTCGCGGACAACCCGAAACCCTGCAGGTAAACGTCGGCAAGCTTTGCAATCAGGCGTGTCATCATTGTCACGTCGACGCGGGTCCGGCGCGGCGCGAAATCATGAACGAGGCGACGGCGCGGCGCGTAATCGGCCTGCTGCAGGCGTCACGTTCGGTCCGCACGGTTGATTTAACCGGCGGCGCGCCCGAGCTGAATCCGTTCTTCCGCCTGCTGGTTGCGGCCTCGCGCGAGGCGGACCGGGAGGTTATCGTCCGCTGCAATCTTACGGTCCTGTTCGTGCCAGGCATGGAATGGCTGCCGGAGTTTTACCGCGATTACGGCGTTCGCCTGGTCTGCTCGCTGCCCTGCTACGGCCCCGACAATGTGACGAAACAGCGCGGTGCCGGGGTGTTCGAGAAGAGCATCGACGCGCTGCGATTGCTGAATCGGATGGGTTTCGGCACCGGGCGGCTGCGGCTCGATCTTGCGTACAATCCGGTCGGCCCCTCGCTGCCGCCACCGCAAGCCGCGCTCGAAGCCGAATATCGTCAACATTTGTCGCACGATTTCGGCATCAGCTTCGACCGCCTGCTGACGATCACCAATATGCCGATCAGCCGCTTCGCCGCTCAGCTCCATCGCGAGGGTCGATACGATGAGTACATGGGGTTGCTGGTCAATCACTTCAATCCGGCGACGGTCGACGGCCTGATGTGCCGGACGCTCGTAAGCGTCGGATGGGATGGCGGCCTGTACGATTGCGATTTCAATCAGATGCTGAGCCTGCCACTACTTGGTCGGCAGGGGAGGGCGGTCACGCTGGACACGCTCGAAAGCCTTGACGAGTTGAGCGGCGCCGCGATCGTCACCGGCGCGCATTGCTTTGGTTGCACGGCCGGGGCAGGATCGAGCTGCGGCGGTACGCTCACGTGAGAAGACACTAAGATGAGTTCCGGAGTCGCGGTCTGGTTTCCTATCGGCGTGATGATCGTCGGCAGCGCGGTGGTTGTCGGCACGATGGTTTCGATCAATCGGCTCCTCGGCCCGCGCGGTCGTGACAGCGCGGTCAAGAGCGAGGCGTTCGAGTGCGGAAATCCACCGAGCGGTGGCGCCTGGGGCCGCTTTTCGGTGCGCTTTTATCTGACGGCAATTCTCTTCCTGCTCTTCGATGTCGAGCTGGTGTTTCTCTATCCGTGGGCAGTCGCGTTGCGCGACCTCGGGATGTTCGGCTTTGTCGAAGCGCTGGTCTTTATCGCGGTGCTGGCGGTCGGTCTGATCTACGCCTGGCGCCGCGGCGCGCTCGATTGGACGTGAGCCGCGAACGCAGGTAACCAACCGCTTGCAAGCGCTTAACCTCGCCGAAGGTGGCTCTTTTGCCGCTTCGCGGGGGTCGTTATGATCCATTCCTCGATGGCGGATGAATCGAGCGGGGTTGCAGACGCACCGGCGCGCGTCCTGATCGTCCTGCTCGGCTCGATTGGCGACGTCGTTCGCGCCCTTCCGCTGCTCGGACGCCTGCGTCAGAACTGGCCGCGCGCGTATATCGCATGGGCCGTCGAACCGAAATCCGAGCCGATCTTGCGCGGCCATCCGTGGCTCGACGAAACGATCATTTACGATCGCTCGCGGGCGCCGCGCTCTTTCCTGACGTTTTTGCGCCACATTCGCCGCGGCAGGTTCGACCTTGCGATCGATCTGCAGCGCCATCTGAAGAGTGGAATTGTCGCCCTGGCCTCGGGGGCGCCGCGGCGCCTCGGTTTCGCGCGGGCCAACGTCAAGGAATACAACCACTGGTTTTCGACCGAGCAGATTCCGCCGCAGCCCGCGATGCGTCTGAAGCTGATGCAGTATCAGCAGTTTGGCGATTTGCTCGGATTGGCGTCGGGTCCGATCGCTTTCGGCTTGCGCGGTAGTCCGGATGCCGATGAGCGAATCGCCGAGCTTTTGCAGCAGGCACCGCGCCCAATCCTCGGTGTGATTCTCGGTTCATCGTGGGCGAGTCGCCTTTATTTTCCCGAGGCAATCGCCGAGGTGGTGCGCTCCTTGAGCGTCGCCGACGATCGCGCGCCGGCGTTTTTCCCAGTTCTGATCGGCGGTCCCGACGATCGCGCGCTTGCCGCTCAGGTAGAGCATCATCTCGAGACACTGCCGCGACTCAATCTGACCGGTAAAACCCGGCTCGACGAGCTGCCCGCGCTTTTCCGCGCCTGCGCGGCGGCCTTCGCGCCGGATTGCGGGCCGATGCATATCGCGGCGGCCGTCGGATGTCCGGTGGTCTCGCTATGGGGCGCGACAGCCGCGCAGCGGTCGGCGCCCTGGGGCTTCGCCGATTTCGCGATCACCGGCGCGATCGGCTGCTCGCCGTGTTATTTGCGCCGCTGTCCAGTCGGACGCGAATGCATGCGACGGATCGATCCGGCAAGCGTGGCCGCAGCCGTCAGACGGGCCCATATGAGCCGGATCGCGCGAACCGAGGAAGATGCGAACGCTCGCCTGTCGGCGGTCGGAGGCGGGCGGTGATCCTCGCTCAATCCCGCCTCCATGATGGTTGGCTGCTGCGGCTCACGCTGCCGCCTGAGGTTGAGGGTTTGCGCGACGAACTGCTGCATCTGGTAGTACGTGCGGCGCGCGGACATGAGGTGGCGCCGCTACGAAGATCACGTCACGCGACCACCTTCAATGTGCGCTTCTCCGCGCGCGGATCGCGCTTCAGCCTGTACGTCAAAGCGATCGACGCCCCGGCCGGCTTCAGGCGCATCCGGAGAATCTTCCGAAGCGGACCCGCGATGCATGCGGCGCGGATCGCGCAGCGGCTGCAGGAGGTGGGTCTCGGCGCGCCATCGGCCTGGATCTGCGGACGCGAGCTCGCGACGCGGCGCGAGTTGATCGTGACTCCGCGCGCTCCCGGCAACGGGCCGCTGCGGACTTTGGCCGAAGCCGCTCGCTCGCCGCAGCAGAAATGGGCGCTGATGCGCGCCCTTGGTCGCGAGGTCAGCCGGCTCCATCGCGCCGGTTTTGTTCACGGCGACCTGACGCCATTCAATATCTTTGTCGTCGCCGGAGAACCGCCGCGCTTCATCTTTCTTGACCACGAGCGCACTCGCCATCGCTTCTTCGGCGCCGGCCGCCGGCCGCAATTGCGTAATCTGGTGCAGTTGGGCCGATTCAAATTGCCGTATCTCAATGCGCGCGATCGCTTGCGCTTTCTCGCCGCGTACTGCGCCGATATGGGTTACGCGCATCCGCGCGAACACGTCCGCAGAGTTAATGCGATGCTACAGAAACGGCTGGAGCGTGACGGTGGCTTTCAGACGATCCCGCCTGTGACGGGGTTTGGCCGGCAATGATGCCAGTCGATCCGAGTTCCCGTGCGCCGGCGGGCCTGCTTGCCCGAGCGTGGGGCGTTGCCGCGACGCTGCTTTCGGTTCTCTACACGATAATTCTGGTGATACCGGCGGCGGCGTTTGCGCGCTTCAACGACGGTCACCTGGTGACGCCGATTATGCGCCTGTGGTGCCGGTTGATCTTTCTAACCTGCGGCATTACGGCCGAGATCGAAGGGTTGGAGCATCTCGCCGGCCTCGACACCTTCATCCTGGTCTCCAACCACAAGAGTCTGCTCGATATCCTCGCGGTGCTGCGATGGATACCGCGCGAGACCCGCTTCCTGGCCAAGCGCGAAATCATGAAGGCGCCGGTGTTCGGCTATGCGATGGCGCGGTCGGGCAATATCGTGATTGATCGCCAGAGCGGCGGACGCGCCGTGCGCCATGCGATCGCGACAATGCGCGCCGGCTACTGCCTCTGCGTCTTCGCCGAGGGCCACCGCTACAATGACGACCTGGTGCACGAATTCAATGAAGGAGCGGCGTGGCTCGCGCTGGCGACCCGGAGTCCGTGCGTGCCGATGGCGATAATCGGGAGCGGCGCGCTGATGCCGCGCGGCGCCAGATTTGTCGTCCCGGGGCGCCGTATCCGGATCGTGCTCGGCGCGCCGATCGGCGTCGAAGGTCTGCGCGGCAGCGATCGCGCGGAGCTGACCCAGCGTCTGGAGAGCGCGGTGCGCGAATTGTACGCCAGTGCGTCGCATCGCGCCGCCGACGCTTCGTCGGCGCCCGCTAGGGAAGCGGCTCAGCCGCGACGATCGAAAATATAGAGCGGCACGCAGTTGGCTGATTGCGGATCGACGGCCACGACGCGGCGGCCGTTTTCAATCCGGATCGGCGCAACTTTCGCGCCCGCCTGACGCAGTGCCGCGCTCGCCGCTTCGACATCTTCCGCTTCGAGCCATACCGCGGCCAGGCCTTCGCCGCTCGCTGCGATCAGATCGCTAACGGCCGCGCCCGAGCGCAGCCGAATCAAACCGTCGCCGATCGCGATCGTCGCCTCGTCGCCCTCTGTACGAATGCTTAGACCGAAGTTCTGCCGATAGATTCGGCTCGCGTCGGCGAGGTCCGCCGTTGCCACATCGACACTATCGAAGCGCTTGATCATCAGAGCAATCCTACCTGGACGCGGGCGCCATCGTGAAATCCACCGTGACGGTCTGGCCGGGCGCGACGGTTACGCGGCGCGTCCGTGTGCCGAGCTTTTCCTGCCATACTTCGATCTGATAGGTGCCGGGCGGCACGTCGCTGACCTCATAATGGCCGTCGGCGCCCGAGACCGCATAATAAGGATTCGCGGTGACGTACCACCATCCTTCCATCCAGTTGTGCGCGTCGCAGCCGATTTTGATCACTTCGGGTTTTTCAACCTTGAGCTTGATCACTTTCTTGAAGCCGGGCTGCGCCACATCGATCACTGGATTGAGGGTCGATTCGCTATGGATATTGTGCAGGATATTGTCCGAATTGATGACATCGACCTCGTCGCCGGCGGGAAAGGCGGCTACGTGCGGAATGTATTCGCATCCTTTTTGATCGAACGTGACCGGCTTAAGCGCGAGCGGTTTGCCCTTCGCGATATCCGGCAGGCTGACTACGGCATTGGCGATACCGCCGTTTTTGCCAACGATCAACGACTGGTCAAAAAGCGGATGGGCGCCGCAGACGTCGCGATCCTTGCTCACTTCGAGCGGTAGCGGCTTGGGCGGGGTGCCGGCGTAGGTGATCGTGCCGACGATTTTTCCGGGATTCGCAACGGTCGTGGCCTGATAGGCGTTGGCAACTGATGAGCGGCAGAGCGCTGTCGCGCCTAAAGCGCTCAGCGTGAGGGCGAGAAGCACTCGCGGCGGGCGGCTAACGGAAGCGGCGAACATTCTGAGTGGTCGGCAAGCGGGACGGCAATTTTGGCATCGGCGACCTTTCAGGACTCCTTGCGGGCCACCACCACGAAATGGACCGACCATGGCGAGAAGCGTTCGAAACGTTCGACCTTGATCCGCTGGCCGTTGAGGACATCTTTCCAGCGAAGACTGGTCGTCCAGCCGAGGCGCTTGGTCAGCGGCGTCACCGCCCTGCCGAGGACATAGAGCCAGGGCTTTTCACTGGCGAAATGGCTGATCAGCGCGACGCCGCCGCCCGGCTTACATACGCGCACCATCTCGTCCATCATGCGGACCGGGTCCGGCACCACCGTCATAACGTGAAAGCTGGTGACCCAGTCGAAGCTCGAATCGGGGAAATCGAGCTTGAGCGCGTCCCCGCTTCTGACCTCGACATGCTTCCAGTCGTTTTCGAGCACTTTCTCCCGCGCCTGCGCGAGCATATCGGCTGAAGGATCGATCCCCACGACGTGGACGTACGGCGGATAGGCATCGAGCGAGATACCGGTGCCGACGCCAACCTCAAGGACCCGCTGACCCGGTCGAAACGACAGGCTTTCGATAACCTCGTGCTCGTGGTCGACGAACGCGCGCCCGAAGACCGAATCATAAAGGTGGGCGAAATCGGAATAGACCCGACTTTCGTGCGGTTCAGCCATCACTTGCTCCTGGAGGTCGATAGGCCGTAAGTGACGGCCGAATTCAGTTTGTCGAGCAATTACCCCGCCACCTCTACCACTCAGGCTGCCGCATTGACGCCGCGAAGATGGCGCTTGAACGAGGCGATATCGCGCTTGCGAAAACGCCACTGCCGTCCCTTTTTGAAAGCCGGCAAAAGATTGCGTCTTGCCAGCTCATTAACCGTATCCGGGCTGAGGTCCAGCAGAAACGCGACCTCACGGGAATTCAGAAAGATATCGTCCTTGTCAGGCATAGCGGTCGCGACGCCGTCGAAGTACTGATAACGGTCGCTTCGCCGATGCATTCTGGCAAATCCATAAGGCGACCGCCACGCCTCTTCAGCAATTTCGTGCATCAGGAGCAGCTCGATACGGTTTGATTGGCAGAGATTGCTAAACGCTAACTGCGGTGAGCTTACGCATCCCAATCTTCCAGTCGTACCACGCACGCGTGACGACGAAACAGGAGAACACGCCGGTCAGCACACCGACGCACAGGGTGACCGCAAAACCCTTCACCGGACCGGTGCCGAACTGGAACAGGATAAGGCCGGCGACAAAGGTCGAGATGTTGGAATCGCGAATCGCCGACCAGGCGCGCTCGTAGGCGGTGCGCACCGCTTCGCGAGCCGATTTGCCGGCGCGGAGTTCCTCGCGCATCCGTTCATTGACCAGCACGTTCGCATCGACCGACATGCCGAGTGTCAGCACGATGCCGGCGATACCGGGCAGGGTCAGCGTCGCCTGCATCGCCGCCATCACGCAGAGCAGCAGCAGGATGTTGAGGGCGAGTCCGAAATCCGCAAGCAGGCCCGCGCCGCTGTAGTAGATCGCCATAAACCCGAGCACCGCCACTGCGCCGACAACGAACGATAGCTCGCCCTGGCGAATCGAGTCGCGGCCGAGCGAAGGTCCGACGGTGCGCTCTTCGATTATTTTGACCGGGGCCGGCAGAGCGCCCGAACGCAAAACGATCGCGAGTTGATGGGCTTCGTCGAAGGTGAAGTTGCCAGTGATTTGGACGTCGCCGCCGGGGATCGGCTCCTTGATCACCGGATCGGAATAGACCGTATTGTCGAGAATGATCGCCAGGCGGCGTCCGACATTGGCTGCCGTGATTTCGCCGAAGATGCGCGCGCCGGTGCTGTTCAGGGTTACCAGGACGTAAGGTCCGAGGCCTTGCGCGCCCGGTCGCACCTCGGCATCGACCACGACGTCGCCGGTCATCAGCACCGGCGACTCGACCAGATAGCGCGGCGCCCCGCCTGGCTGGGGCTGTCCGTCGAGCAGCTCGTCACCCGGCGGCGCGCCGTTGGTCTCGGCATCGCTGAGACTGTGTTTGTCATCAATCAGCTTGAACTCGAGGACGGCGGTTTTCCCGATCAGCTCCTTGGCCTGTTCGGGGTCCTGAATGCCGGGCAACTGGACCAGGATATCATTGTCGCCCTCGCGTTCGACCGTGGTCTCGCGGACGCCGAGCTGGTCGATACGGTTGCGGATCGTCTCGAGCGCCTGATCCATCGCGAGCGCGCGGGTCTGAATCAGCACGGGATCCTTGAATGCCGCGGTGTAAACCACGCCGCCGCCATTGTCGGCAGGGGTGAAAGTGAGGTCAGGCGCCGCCTTTGCCATCAGGTCCATGAAGGCTTCGCGTTCGTCGGGGTTCGGCAACTGGATCCGCAGGGCGTCGTTATCGGTGGTTGTGATCGTCGGGACGCCGAGCTTGTTATTCTGCATCTCGCGCTTGATATCGTCGCCGTGCCGCCGCAGGGCCGCTTTGACCGCCTCGTCGAGTTCGACTTCGAGCAGGAGATGGGTGCCGCCCTGAAGATCGAGACCGAGCTGGATTTTGGGCAGCGTGTCGAGCGGGTTCAGCCAGTCAGGTAGTGCCGGTCGAAAGGTCGGCAGCAGCAGCACGATACTGGCCACGACCAGGAGCGCGGCCAGACCGAGGCGCAGGCGTCCGCTGCCGTTGGTGAAGTGCAGCCACAGGAAGGCGACCGCAATCGCCAGCAGAATGACAATGGTTATGGGATTCTGAGTCGCCGTGTCTTGCATTGCCAGATGGGTATTAAGGGATTAACTGCTCTGTTTGGAGGGCTTGCCGTAGCCGGACAGCGAGGCTATCTGCGAGCGCTCGACGCGCACGCGCACGTTCGGCGCAATTTCCAGCGTGACCAGCTTGTCGCCGAGCTCGTGGATCCGGCCGATCAGACCGCCGGTCGTTACCACTTCATCGTTGCGCTTGAGCGCCGCGAGCATCTTCTGATGCTCGTTGGCTTTCTTGGTCTGCGGCCGCAGCAGCAGGAAATACATCACGACGAAGATGAAGGCGATCGGCAGGACCGGGCTCGTGATGATCTGATCGAACAGTCCCTGGGGCGAGCCGGCGGCCGCCGCAGCTTGTGCATATGCGATCCCTTCAAACATGGTCCCCTTGCTCTTCGCGACCGCTCGCCATCAGCTCCAGGGCATGCGCGGCGAAGGCCCGATAGGTTCGAGATGCGATAGCAGCCCGCGCCTCGCGCATCAAGCGGCTGTAGTAATAGAGATTATGCTCAGTCAGCGCGCGCGCCGCCAGAATCTCACCCGCATGGTAAAGATGGCGGAGATAGGCGCGCGAAAAACTCGTGCACGGACGGCAGTCGCAGCGCTCGTCGAGCGGCCGTTCATCACGCGCATGGACGGCCTGCTTGATCGACACGCGCCCGGCGCTGGTAAAGGCCGTGCCGTTGCGCGCGTTGCGCGTCGGCAGCACGCAATCGAACATGTCGTAGCCCATCCCGATCGCCGCGATCAGATCCGCCGGAGTGCCCACGCCCATCAGGTAGCGCGGTTTCGAAGCGGGCAGCATCGAGACGGTAAGCGCGGCCATTTCGCGCATCGCCGCTTTGGGTTCACCGACCGAAAGTCCGCCGGTGGCGAAGCCGTCAAAGTCGAGTCCGGTTATCTGGCTGGCGCTCAGTCGGCGCAAGTCCGCATAAACGCTGCCCTGAACGATGCCGAACAACGCCTGATCAGTGTTCTGACGGGCGCGCAGGCAGCGCTCGGCCCATCGTGCGGTCAATTCGAGCGAGGCGCGAGCGCGCCCGTGATCCGCCGGATACGGCGTGCAATCGTCGAGCGCCATCATGACGTCGGAGCCAAGCTGCTGTTGAATCTCGACGGCGCCTTCCGGCGTCAGCATCAGCGGCGAGCCGTCAAGATGGGAACGAAAGCGGATGCCGTCGTCGGTGATGGAGTTGAGCCGGGCGAGGCTCATCGCCTGGAAGCCGCCGGAGTCGGTCAGGACCGCGCCGTCAAACCCCATAAACCGGGCGAGCCCGCCGAGCTCTTCGATCAGCCGGGCGCCTGGCCGCAGCGCCAGATGATAGGCGTTCGCCAGCACCATCCGATAACCCATCCCCGACAATTCATCGGGCGCCATCGCCTTGACCGCGCCATACGTGCCGACCGGCATAAACAGCGGCGTCGGCACCACGCCGTGGGGCGTGAGCAGACGGCCGACGCGGGCGTCACCGTCGGTCGCCTCGATCCGGATGCTTACGGGCGGCACGGATGCTCTCGAAAAAACCGCGTCATATTACCAGCATCGCGTCGCCGTAGCTGAGGAAGCGGTAACGATGGCGGACGGCGGCGGCATACGCCGCGAGCAGATTTTCGCGTCCCGCCAACGCCATCACCATCGCCAGCACGGTGCTGCGCGGCATGTGAAAGTTGGTGATCATGCCGTGGATCAGCTTGAAGCGGAAACCGGGAACGATGAAGAGACCGGTATAGCCTTGCGGGTCGCCGGTGATGGCCCAGGATTCGAGCGCGCGTGTGGTGCTGGTGCCGACGGCGATGACCCGGCCGCCGACGCGTTGCGCCAGCTCGATTTCAGCAATTGCGGCCGGCGGTATGGTGAACCATTCGGCCTCCATCGTGTGGCCCTCGATCTCGGGCGTGCGCACGGGCGCAAAAGTGTCCGGTCCGATGTGCAGGGTCAGGAAGGTGCGATGGATGCCGGCCTCGGCCAGCGTCTGGAATAATTGCTCGGTGAAGTGCAGTCCGGCCGTCGGAGCGGCAACGGCACCCTCCGGTTCGGCATAGATCGTCTGGTAATCGGCGCTGTCGTCGGCGCTTACCGGCCGATGAATATAATGCGGCAGGGCGAGCGTTCCGCATTCGCGAATAACCTGCTCGAGCGGCGAGCCGTCAGCGGCAATCAGCAGGGGACGGCCGTTGCGCTCGTGACCGGCCACGCGCAGCACGCGGCCGTCCTTGAGGGTCAGACACGCGCCCTCGCGCAGGGGACCCCGGCGAACCATCGCCTGCCAGGCCCCTGGCGGTGATTCCGCCGGACGAACCATCAGCAGCTCGACCTCGCCGCCCGATTCCTTGCGCGCGGTAAGCCGCGCGGGAATCACCCGGGTGTTGTTCATGACCAGCAAATCCCCGGCGCGCAGGACCCGCGGCAGTTTGTAAAACCGCGAATGCTCGATGGCGCCGGTGGCGCGGTCGAGCACCATCATCCGCGCCTGATCGCGCGGCGCGATCGGCGCGTCCGCGATCAGTTTCGGCGGCAGTTCATAGTCGAGTTCACTCAGGCGCATCGGCGGTAACCGGCTATGCAGGGACAATTTATCAGCCTCATCGGGAAGCGGCGATACACCCGCATCGCGCTGTGTTATCGTGAGGGAGAGGCGCCTGATGGACGATTCGAAAATGCGCATCGATACCCGGTTGATTCATGCGGGCGAGCCGACGCCGCGGATCGAGGGCGCCGTCTCGATGCCGATTTTTCAATCGTCGACCTTCGAGTACCGGGGCGAGAGCGATTACCACGCGCTGCGCTACATCCGGCTCAACAACACCCCGAACCACGTCGCGCTGCATCGAAAGCTGGCGGCGGTCGAGGCCGCCGAGGATGCGCTCGTGACCGCCAGCGGGATGGCGGCGGTGTCGGCGACGCTGCTGACGCTTCTCGGCAGTGGCGATCATCTGATTTTGCAGGATTGCCTCTATGGCGGCACGCACGATCTGCTGACGACCGAATTTCCGCGGCTGGGTATCGAGTACACGCTGGTTGACGGCAACGCGCCGGCGAGCTGGCCGGCGGCACTGCGGTCGACCACGCGCGCCGTCTATTTTGAATCGATCTCCAATCCGCTGAACCGCGTCGCCGACCTCAAGGCCGGCATCCGCTTCGCCCGGGCGCACGGATTGTCGGCGATTATCGACAATACCTTCACGAGCCCGATCAATTTCCGTCCGGCGACACTTGGGTTTGATCTGTCGATTCACAGCGGCACGAAGTATCTGAATGGACATTCGGATATCGTCGCCGGAGCCGTGATCGGGCGGCGCGAGCTTATCAGCCGGATCAATCGCACGATGGCTCATCTCGGCGGGTCGCTCGACCCACACGCCTGTTTCCTACTGCATCGCGGGCTTAAAACCCTGGCGCTGAGAGTACGGCATCAGAATGAGAGCGCGCTCAGGATTGCCCGCTTTCTCGCTGCCCATCCGAAAATCGCCGCGGTCAACTACCCGGGACTCGAAACCCATCCTGACTATGCGCGCGCGCGTGAATTGTTCGACGGTTGCGGTGGGGTTCTGAGTTTCGAGCTGAAGGGCGGCGTGGCGGCGGCCGACACTCTGATCCGCACCATGCGGCTGCCCATCTCGGCACCGAGCCTCGGCGGCGTCGAGAGCCTGATCACGCGGCCGGCGACGACGTCGCATTCCGGGATGAGCGCGGCTGCCCGCGCGCGCGCCGGGATTGCCGACGGCCTCGTGCGGCTGGCGGTGGGACTCGAAGCGCCGGAGGATTTGGTGGACGATCTGGGCGCGGCACTGGCGCAAGTCTGAATCGTTGATACGCCGGAGGTGCCTCAAAATGGGTCACTGTCGCCTGCGCATCAAGCAAAAGATATGTTCTGGTGATTCATGATACGCAGCGTTAAACTTTAACTCCGCGTTGTCGTGGAATTGTTTTTGCTCCCTTGCCGGAGTGATTGGTTCCGAGACTCAGTTAGGGAGAGACGCGACTGCCGATTCAAGTTCATATCGATCCGGATCTGGCGGATCTGATTCCGGGTTTTCTGGCGAACAAGCGCGACGACCTGGCGATGCTGATTGAGGCCGCGAAGTGCGGCGATTTCGGCACGCTACGCGAAATCGGCCATCGCCTGAAAGGCGAGGGCAGCGGCTACGGGTTCGAGCGGATTACCCAGTTGGGCGGGGCCCTCGAGCAGGCGGCCATGCGCGCCGATCGCGGCGAAGTCAGCGAGCTTATCGCGGCGTTGCGCGAATACCTGGAATCAATCGAGCTGCATTTCGACTAGGCTCCCACCGGACGCGCGTCGACGCCGCGGGCGACTGCGATGGGGACGCGGTTCCCTTGCCCATACAAATGTGCTTGACTTCGTTCGGGGCCGGGCGGTTGAGCAGGGAGGCACGCGGATGGATTCGGGGAACCCGCGAGACAAACGATCATGCGACGCCGTGGTGAATCGCCGCCGCTTTATTAAAGTCGCGGTCGGCGCGGCGGCGTGCGCGACCTTGCCGATGAGCGTCTTCGCCGCCGACTGGCTTCGGACAGACGGCGACCGCGGATTCGGCGAAGACACCCCGTTCCTTCCCGCGGCTTACGTTATCCGTCATCCCCGCTTTCGCGAGTTAGCGTTTTACAACATCCATACCGACGAGCGTCTGCGCACGGTCTATTTTGACGATGGCCGTTACCTGCCGGATGCGCTGAACGAAATCAACTATTTCTTCCGCGACTACCGCGCGAACGAGGTCAAAGCGATCGATCCTCGCCTGCTCGACGCGCTCTATCACGTGCGGCGGATGGTCGGCTCGGCGCGGCCGATCGATCTCATTTCGGGCTATCGCACCTGGCAGACCAATCTATGGCTGGCGGCGCGCACCGAAGGGGTGGCGCGGCACAGCATGCATATCGAAGGCAAGGCTGCCGATATTCATATTCCCGGGGTGGAGCTGCGCCATCTGCAATTGGCCGCGCTCGCGCTCGGCGCCGGCGGTGTCGGCTACTATCCGCGTTCGCAATTCGTCCACATGGATACCGGACGGGTGCGGCGCTGGTAAAAGCGATCCGGGATACCCCGAGCTCTGCGGGCTTGATTGTTCACCTGATCGACGGCACCTACGAGCTGTTTCGGCACTACTACGGTTTGCGACGTTTCGCCGCCGGTAGACCCTTCGGTGCGGTGGCGGGTGTGCTCGGCACGCTGCTCGAGATGATCGAGCATGGCGCGACCCATCTGGGCGTTGCCACCGACCATGTAGTCGAATCTTTTCGCAACGATCTCTGGCCCGGCTACAAGACCGGTGACGGGATCGAGCCGGAGCTCCGCGCGCAGTTCGAACCGCTGGAAGAGGCTTTGGCAGCGATGGGAGTGACGGTCTGGCCGATGGTCGAGCTCGAGGCCGACGACGCGCTGGCGGCGGCTGCGGCGCTCGCCGCAGCCGACCCTCGGGTCGAGCAGGTCTGCATCTGGACGCCGGACAAGGACCTCGCGCAATGTGTGCGCGGCGACCGCGTCGTGCAGGTTGACCGGCGTACCAATGCGATTCGCAACGCGGACGCGGTCCGCGCGAAGTTCGGGGTTGGACCGGAGTTGATTCCCGATTTTCTCGCGCTGGCGGGTGACAAGGCTGACGGCTATCCCGGTATTCGCGGGATCGGTGCGAAGGGCGCGGCGCGGATGCTTGCGCGGTATGGCCCGCTCGAGCGTTTTCCGCCGGAAGTTCTCGGCGAGCATCGCCGGCTGGCGCTCTTGTTCAAGCGCCTCGCGACACTGCGCGCTGAGGTGCCGTTGTTCGATGATATCGCGAGCCTCAGATGGCGCGGCCCGACATCAGCCTTCGCCGATACCTGCGATCGCCTCGCCGCGCCGCAGCTTCGCACCCGCGCAGAGAAGGCGGCACGGACGCTGGGTGACGCCGGCTGACGCGCGCGGTGGCGATTCGCTTGCGTTGGACCGGTGACGGCGCAATCTTGCACTTCATCCGCAAACTGCCCGGAGCCCGTAATGAACAAGGAATCCTTCACGATCGCTGTTCCCGACCGCGTGCTGGACGATCTGCGCGAACGTCTCGGCCGCGTCCGTTATCCGCTCGACTTCGCCAACGACGACTGGGCGTACGGCACCAATCGCCGGTACCTCGAGGAAGTGGTCAACTACTGGCGCGACGGGTATGACTGGCGGCGCCACGAAGCCGAGATAAATCGCTTTGCCCACTATCGCACGACCATCGCCGGCGTGCCGATCCACTTCATCCATGAGCCCGGCAAGGGGCCGCGGCCGATCCCTTTGATCCTGTCGCACGGATGGCCGTGGACGTTCTGGGATTTGGCGAAGGTTATTCGTCCGCTGGCTGATCCGGCGGCCTTCGGCGGCGATCCTGCCGACGCGTTCGACGTCGTGGTTCCCTCGCTGCCGGGGTTCTGTTTTTCGACGCCGCTGACGACGCCCGGGATCAACTGGTGGCGGACCGCGGACCTATGGGTTGCGCTGATGCGCGACGTTCTCGGCTACTCGCGCTTCGCCGCCGAAGGCGGCGATTGGGGCGCGTTCATCACCCAGCAACTCGGCCACAAGTATCCGCAGCACCTGATCGGCATCTATCTTACTCTTGCGATTCCGATGGATTTTTTCAGCGGCGGCGGCCTCAAGGAAGCCGATTACGGCGCGGATGAGCAGGCGGCCTTGGCGCGAACGCGCGCGGCACGGCCGGGGATTATCAGTCACGTCGCCGTGCAGACGCGCGATCCGCAGACGCTCGCCTACGGCATGCACGATTCGCCGGTTGCGCTGCTGGCCTGGATCCTCGAGCGGCGCCGCGCCTGGAGCGATTGCGACGGCGATATTGAGCGGCGCTACAGCAAGGACGATCTACTGACGCACATCATGCTGTATTGGGTCAGCGAATGCTTCGTGACGTCGGTCCGCTACTATTACGAAGCTCGCAAGCATCCCTGGCAGCCGTCACACGCGCGGACTCCGGTGGTCGAAGCGCCGACGGCGATCGGCGTCTTTCCGCGCGAGCTTTTGATTCCGCCGCGCCGCTGGGCCGAGCGCTACTTCAACCTGCAGCATTGGACGCCGATGAGCGCCGGTGGCCATTTCGCGCCGAGCGAAGAGCCGCAACAGTTGGTCGACGACCTGCGGCGATTCTTCCGCCGCTACCGCTAGACCAGGGCAGGGCGCAAAGCCCTACCGCAGTCTAGCGGGTGAGCGAATTGGCGGAGGTGCTCAGCCCTTGCGCAGCTTCTCCGCCAGCGCGGCGTAGGTATCGAGCATCGGCAGGACCTTATCGGCCTTCGCCGGCGGCAGGCCGAAAATCAGATGGGAAAAGCCCATCTCCTGGAACCGCCGGGCGGCGTCTTCCTTGGGCGGCACGCCGAAGATGCCCAGGTGAAAATCTTCGAAGCGGCGCCCCGCTTGCTTGGCCTTCTCGCGCAGTTGATCGATTCCGGCCTTGAGCTTGGCCCCGTCGCCGCCGCGATTGATGGGCATCCAGCCGTCGCAGTACTCAACCACCCGGTCGATCGCCTTGCTCGCCTCGGAGCCCAGCAGGATCTTCGGACCGCCGGGCTGCACCGGCTTCGGCCAGCTCCAGATCGGATCGAAGTTGACGAACTCACCGTGGAACTCGGCCTTTTCGCCCTTCCAGATGGCTTTCATCGCAAGGACGCGCTCGCGCAACAGCGCCCATCGACGCTTGAAGTTGGTGCCGTGATTTTCCATCTCCTCGGCGTTCCAGCCGCCGCCGATGCCGAAAATCAGGCGCCCTCCCGAGACTACGTCGAGCGAGGCGACTTCCTTCGCCAGCACGATCGGGTCGCGCTCGATGACGAGGCAGATGCCCGAGCCGATTTTGATTCGTTTCGTCGCCACCGCCGCCGCCGTCATGGCGACGAACAGATCGTGGGTATGCGAATATTCCATCGGCAGCTCACCGCCGCCGGGCCACGGTGAACGCCGACTGGTCGGGATATGCGTATGCTCCGGGAAGAACAACGAGTCGAGCCCGCGTTCTTCCACCGCTTTCGCCAGTTCGACCGGCTGGATGGCATAGTCGGTCGGAAACATCATCGCGCCGTACAGGTTCATAGAGATCCTCCCATCAAATCCGCAGGTACCGGCCGGGCAAGAGGCCTCGTCGCTCAGGCCTTGGCGCTCGGTCGCGCCGCGACCTCCGCATGCCAGCGCGCAAGGTGCTTCTGCTCGGGCTGAATGCCAATTTTCGAGATACGACCGAAGTCGATTGCGATCAGCGCCGTTATGTCGGCGATCGTGAAACGGTCGCCCGCGATATATGGCCGATTGGCCAGTTCGCGGTCGAGCCAAGCGAGCGAATCGAGTGCGTTGAGCTTCTGCACTTCGGCGTAATCCGGACACTGCCGAATGCGTCCCTTGAAGAAATCGTGGCGCTGGCGAAAGGAATCGGCAATCGGCAGCAGCAGCGCCAGTTCCATCCGCCGATTCCACATTTCGACAATCGCGCAGTCCCTGGCGTCGATCCCCATCAGGGGCGGCTCCGGCTGGAGCATCTCGAAGTAGCGGCAAATTGCGACGCTTTCGGCGATACAGGTGCCGTCGTCGAGTTCGAGCACCGGCACGCCCGCGAGCGGGTTCTTCTTCAGGAACTCCGCCTGCCGATTAACCGCCTTGCCGATATCGACGTCTTCGTAGGGCACCTGAAGGCCCTTTTCGGCGAGAAAAACGCGCACGCGCCGCGGATTCGGCGCCATCGGCGAATTGTAGATCTTCATGCCTGCTCCTCGGGTTTCAAGCCGCGATGGCCGCGGGCCATCTCGACCACTCCTTATACAGCGCGATCGCTTAGGGAGCCAGCCGCGCCGATTTCAACGCGCCGTCTCGATATGCTACATCGCCTGCAAGTTCAGGTCGGAGGTGAGCGTGATGGCAGCAGTTGAGTTCGGCGTCGCGATGCCGTCGGTGAAAGGGATTCCGGAGTTCGCGCAGAAGGCCGAAGCCCTCGGCTTTGATTATCTGGGGTCGGGCGAACATATGATGTTTCATGGCGCGGTGCCGAATTCGTTGATCAATCTGTCGGTCGCGGCCGGCGCCACGAAAAAGATCAAATTGATGAGCACCGTCGTTCTGCTGCCGCTCTATACGCCGATGGTGCTGGCGAAAATGACCGCGGTGCTCGACGTTGCGTCTGACGGCCGCTATCACATGGGCATCGGCGTCGGCGGCGAGTTTCCCAAGGAGTTCGAAGCCTGCGGAGTGCCGGTCAAGCAGCGCGGTTCGCGCTCGAACGAGGCGCTCGAAGTGATCACGAAGCTCTGGACCGGCAAGAACGTCGCTTTCGACGGACGTTACACGAAATTTTCCGGCGTGACCCTGGATCCGAGTCCGGTGCAGAAACCCCATCCGCCGATCTGGGTCGCGGGACGCAAGGAGTCGGCGATGCGGCGGGCGGCGCTCTACGCTCAGGGCTGGCTGCCGTATATGTACACGCCTGAGATGCTGCACGAGAGCGTCGAGAAGATCATGCAGTTCGGCAAGGAAGCGGGCCGCGACATGAGCTCGTTCCGCCCCGGACTGTTCATCTTCGCCGTGGTCCATCCCGATCGCGATAAGGCGCGCGAGCAGGCCGCCAAGGCGCTTGGAGGCACCTACGCGCAGGACTTTTCGAAGATCGCCGGCCGCTACACGCTCTATGGCAATCCCGACGATTGTCGCAAACGCCTCAGGGAATACGTCGATGCGGGTGCGCGGACGGTCATGGTAAGCCTCGTTTGCCGCCAGGAAGAGTACGACGCGAATCTGCGGATGCTGGCGCAGGAGATCGCTCCCGCATTCCGCTAAGCGCTCAGGCGGCGCGGCTGAGCGCCGCTTCCCATAGGCGCGTGACTTTGCCGCGCAGCTCGGCGATGGTGCCGTCGTTGACGATTACTTCGGTAGCGTGCTTGCGGCGCTCGTCATCTGAGAGCTGCGCGCGGATGCGCGCTTCGGTCTGTTCGGGTTTGAGACCGCGTTCGAGTTCGACGCGCTCGATCACGCGATCCTTCGGCGCGACGACCAGCCAGATTTCGTCGAACAGCGGCTGCCAGTTGGCCTCGATCAGGATGGCCGCTTCGATCACGATCGGTTTGCGTTCGCCGGCGGCGCGCAGGTCGGCGACCATCTGTTGCATCCGCTCGAACATCTTCGGATGCACGATCGCGTTAAGCCGTTTCAGCGCCGCCGGATCGCCGAAGACGATCGGCCCCAGTTTCTTGCGATCGATCGTCCCGTCCTCGGCGAGAATGCCCTTGCCGAAGGCGGCGATCATTTCCGGATACGCCGGCCCATCGGGCAGGTAGATGGCGTGGCCGACCTTGTCGGCGTCGATAATCGGCGCGCCGAGCTCGGCGAGGATTTTCGTGACGGTGGTTTTGCCCGAACCGATTCCGCCGATCACGCCGATCGTCAGCATCCAATGCCCCTTGGAAAAAAATGCGTCCGCGCGTCTCATTGTTTACCCTTTAACGGCCATCAGCTCAGCTTGCCAAAGCCCCCGCGCTCTGCTCGCGACAGGTTGCGCGCATTTCCGGCACGCCCTCCCGCCGCATCGGGCCCGACCGTCAAGCGGTTCATCCGCCGACGGCCTCCCGGTTCCAAGCCTGCAGGTTGTAGAGGTAACTGAAGAAGCCGCGACACGAAAGCAGTTCGTTGAAGGTGCCCTGCTCGACAATCAGCCCGTCGCGCAGGACCAAAATAAGATCGGCGCTCTGGATCGTCGAGAGGCGATGGGCGATGACGAGCGTCGTGCGGTCGCGCATGACCTCGCGCACAGCCGCCATCACGAGGCTTTCAGTCTCGGCGTCGAGCGCGCTGGTCGGCTCGTCCATGATCAGGATCGGCGCATCCTTGAGCAGCGCGCGCGCAATCGTCACGCGCTGCGCTTCGCCCTCGGAGAGACTATGGCCGCCGGCGCCGATCATTTCGTCGAGACCGTTGGGCAGTTTTGCGAGCAGCGCTTCGAGGCGTGCAGCCTGCGCCGCATGCTGCAACTCGCGTTCAGTCGCGTTGGGTCGCCCGAGCGCGAGATTGGCGCGGACCGTGGTGGCCAGCACCATCGGCGGCTGCAGCACCATCGCGATATTGCTGCGCAGCGAGCGCAAGGTGACTTCGCGCGTGTCGCGGCCGTCGATGCGGATCACGCCGCTCTGCGGCTCGTAAAAGCGCATCAGCAGACTCGCCATGGTGGTCTTGCCGGCGCCGCTCGGCCCCACGATAGCAATCGATTGTCCCGCGCTGGCGGTAAAGCTGATGCCCTTCAACACCGGATTGGCCGGATCGTAGCCGAAGACCACGTCCTCGAAGACGACTTCGCCGCGCACGCGGCCGATGGCCGTCGCGCCGGGACGATCTTTAATCTCCGGCTCGAGCTCGAGCAGTTCGAGGCAGCGGCGTAGTCCGGCCTGCGCGGTCTGCACCAGGCTGTAGGTTTGAAAAATCTGATTGACCGGCAGGTAGAGCGAGGCGAGATAGGTCGTGAAGACCACCAGCGCGCCGATGGTTAGTGTCCCGTTGATGACGTGCCGGGCGCCGATAAACACCACGACGGCGGTGCCCACCGCGATCAAAGCATTGACGCCGCCCGCATAGACGGTCTGATAAGTGTAAAGCTTCAGCGACTCGCCGAGGCTCGCGCTGCTCGACTCGATAAACTCCTGGAAGGATTCACTCTCGCGCGTAAAGGCCTGCACGACGTGAATCGCGGCGAGCGTCTGATGGGCGACGGTGTAAAGTCGGCTTTCGAGGGCTCGCGCGCCGGTCGCTAAACGATCGATCCGGTGGCTCACCGAAGCGATCAGCAGCAACAGCAGGGGAACGACACTGAGGGCGACGACCGTCAGCACCCAGTCCACCTGCACCATCACGACGAACATCGCGACCAGCATCACGCCCGCCGACAAAATCGGAAAAAGCCCGTTCATCGCGATCGTCTGCAGCGACATGCTGTCGTAAGCGATCCGCACCATCAGATCGCCGACCTCGCGCCGGCGATGGAAGGAGAGGGAGAGGCGCTGCAGTTTGTCGAACATCTGCGCGCGCAGCTCGTTGACCATCCGCTGACCGATCGCGATCGAAACGTAGTTGCTGATCACGTTGAGGATGCCGAGCAGCAGATACACCACGACGAGCGCGATGCAGGCGCCGAGCAGGAGCTCGGCACGTGAGAGCCCGGCGGCCCACGGCCAGTCAAGCGGCGCGCCCCGCAGCACGTTATCGATGACGATCTTGAGCGGCCATGGCTTGGCGACTTCAAGCAGGCTCGAGAGCCCGACTCCCAGGATGACTACCGAGAGCACCCCCAGATGCGGTCGCATCCGATGGAGCACTTCGCGATAGAGCGACCGGAACCGCATCAGGCGGCGCCTCGGGTCGTCGAGGGAGTTGCCGGCGCCGCGAGTGTGCCGGCGGCATCGGCCACCGCGAGCTCTACGAGCGCGGGCAGGCTTCGGGCCACACGCAAGGCCGCGATCGTCATACCCAGAAGAAGACCGACGCTTGCCGCGGGGAAGACCAAATAGAGCAGAAGGAGCACCACGAAGCTCGAAGCGAGCGCCGAGGGGCTGCCCGGAACAATCCGCCAGCCAACCACAACGCTGCCCTCGCGTCTGAGCAGGTTCAGATTCGCATTGACCGGAGAAAACGTGCGAATCTGAAGATCATACGCCTGGTAGCCGTCGGTTACGGCGACGGTCGCACGGCGTTTGAGCAGCGCGGAACGCAGCGCCGCGCACACCTCTTCGACGCTCAAACCCGGGGAGCCCTCGATGACGTTCTCTCCCGCCCTTTGCCATCGGCGTTTGCGGCCCGACGCCGGATCGGCGAAACGCCACCAGCCGGACGCGTCGGCATGAAACCCATACCCGCGCGCCCACGGACCGAGCAAAGCGACGAGGCAGAGCAGAACGCGCGCCGGCAATGTGGATTTCCGGATCGGACGACCACGCGCGGTCCAGATTGCGCTCGCGATAGTCAGGAGCACGCCCAACGCGCCGATCACCATCAGCAGCGGACTTTGATGCCATCCGAGAAACCCCGGCGACGCCAGCACTTTGGGAACCGGCAGCGCTCCGAGCAGCACCAACGAAATGGCGCCTGCGATCCATCCGGGAGTGAGGGCCAGCTCGCTGGCGGAAGGGGTGTCCGCGTTACGGTACAGACTCTGAAACAAACCGCGGCCGAACGCCCCGTAATAGATTCGCGGACGGCTGCCGAACCATCGTGCCCACCCGCGAGCGCCATAGACGCGATCGCCGCGGCGCATCCGATCCGGATACTTGCGCAGCAGGAGCCTCTCGCCGCGCCCATAACCCGCCTGCTGGCGGAGGTAGGCGCCGATTGTTGCGCGACGCCGATGAATCACCACCGCGCCGGGCGCATAGGCGAGCTTGAGGCCCCGTTCGTGCATCGACCAGGAGAAATCAACGTCGTCGCCGGCCGTGGTAAAAAGCTCATCGAACGGTGCCGGATCCGGCAGCCGTGATTTGTCCACCGCCATGCTGCAGCCACAGACCTGGTCGAGCGTATCGTCGCCGGCAGGCACTTCGCGCGGCTCGCCCGGAGCGGCGGCAATCACTGCCTCAACAGTGGACGATGGTTCGGGCGGAAAGTTACGCCCGCCGACGGCCACCGCGCCACTCCGTTCGAGCGTTTCCACCAGATGATAGAGCCAGTCGCGATCGGCTTCGGCGTCAGCATCGATGAAGGCGACGATCCGGCCGCGGGCCTCGGCGAGGCCGCGATTGCGCGCCGCGGCGAGTCCGCGATGGGTCGTCTTCACCACCCGCACCGCGGCGTTCTCGGCGATTAGCGCGGTGTCATCGGTCGATCCGTCGTCAACCACGATCACTTCGTAATCGCGGTAGTTGAGATGCTTCAGTGACTCGAGGCAGCGGCCGAGCGTCGCCGCCGCATTGTAGGCGCAGACCACCACCGTGGCCTTCGGCGATTCCGTCAGGGACGGCGGAAGTTGACCGCGGAAGACCTCGGCGACGCGATGGAAGGCGAGTTTGGGCTGGCGATCGCGGGTGACCAGGCCGAAGGCCCAGTCCGTAATCTCGGCCCCGCCGGTATGCCATTCGTCGGTGAAGGCGAAGACGATGAATCCGGAGAGGCCGAGTTCGAACGTGGCGCGCGCCTGCCATCCCAGCAGGTCGGCCTGATGCTCCTCGCCCTCGCGAATCGTATCCATCCCGGTCTCGCTGAGCACCAGCGGCCGGTCGTCCGTGGTCGCCAGCAGATGGGTGAGATAGCGGCGAAAGTCCACTTCCCGATGCAGATACACATTGAAACTGACTACATCGAGAAAGTTCAGATCGAGATATTCCGCCGAAGGATAGTTTGAATAGGTAAAGAGCCCCTGCGGGTCAAGTTCCTTGCCGATCTCATACAACTCGCGGAGAAATCTGCTGACCGCGCGCGCACCATGCCAGCGCACGATATCCGACCGGATTTCATTGCCGAGGCTGTAGGCGAAAATCACGTCGGCAAACTCGCGCATCGCGGTCACGCCGTCGCGGATGGTCCGGCGAATGTCGCGGGTCATCTCAGCGGAATCGAGGAAGGCCATGTGGAAGGGCCACGGCATGCCGACCATCATCCGCAGTTGATGTTTGCGCGCCAGCTCGAACATCCAGGCGGGCGGCGGCACGTAAACGCGCAGCAGGTTGGCGCCGAGCTGGCGCATCAGGGCAAAATCCGCGTCGGCGCGCTCCGGCTCCGGATAGCGTTCGCCGCGCGAGTTGGTCGGGAAAGGGCCGTAGGAGACGCCGCGCGCGAGGAATTTGTCCTCGCCGTCGTAGAGAAATTTGCCGCGCACGGTCAGGCGGTTCATGTCCGAAGAGCTAAGCCGAATCGTTCAAGGGGCGCAATGCAGCCCGACCCGAACTGTCTCCGCCGCCGCCATCCGGTATCTTAATGCTCCATGTCGCAGGAGAATCGTCCGCCGGAACCGTTGGCCGGCTTTGTTACCGTCAACGGACTCAGCTTGCGTTACCTCGATTGGGGCGGCGCGGGCGCCCCTATCGTGATCGTTCACGCCACCGGCTTTCTCGGCTATGTCTATCGCCCGATCGCCGGCGCCTTGCGCTCGCTTGGCCACGTCTTCAGCTACGATCAGCGCGGCCATGGCGAGAGTGCCCAGCCGCCGCTCGATGAGATCGATTGGTACCGCTCGGCGGATGACCTGGAGGGTTTTATCACGGCGATGGGTTTCGAACGGGTTCGCGCCTTCGGACACTCGGCCGGCGGTACCGCTATCGCCGCGGTCGCCGCGCGGCGTCCGGAACTGATCGAGCGCGCGGTGCTGGTCGAGCCGGTGCTGATCGACGCAAATGATCCGCGCGAGCGGCCGTCGGAACTTTTTGAGCGCACCCTCAAGCGCAAGCGCGTCTTCGAGAGCCTCGACGCGATGTACGACAACTTCGCCGACAAGCCGCCGTTCGCGACCTGGAAGCGCGAGGTTCTGCGCGACTTCTGTCTTCACGGCACGCAGGAGGACGCGGACGGCCGCCGCCTTCTGCGCTGCCCGCCTGAAATCGAGGCGCGGATCTATCAGACCGCGCGCGATTTCGACGGCCTTGGCCGGCTGCTCAGCTCAACGGTGCCGATACTGGTCGTGTTCGGCGAGCGGAGCGATAGTCCGGGGATCGGCTTCGCCAGCCGAATCGCCGACGGCGCGCCCCATCGGCAGGTCAGGATATTGCCCGGGGCGAGTCATTTTGCGCCGATGGAGTATCCGGAGGAGGTGGCGCAAATCGCGGCCGCCTTCTTCCAGGCAGGTTGATCGTGGAGCGGCGCCGGCGACCGTTTGCCCAGGCCCGGCCCGCCCTGAGCCTTGACCGCGGTGGCTGACGGATGATAATTAGTATCATCCGATATGGAAGCGCGGATGATAGCCGAAGGCGAGCGTCAGAAGTACGCGCGCGAGCGGCTGGCGGCTTTTGCCGCGCGCTGCCGCGCCGCCGGATTGCCGGTGACGCCGCAGCGCCTGTCGATTATCGAAGCGCTGCTGGCCTCGAGCGCCCATCCGCGAGCCGAAGAAATTTACGGACAGGTTCGCCTGATCCATCCGCATATCTCCGCGGCAACCGTCCATCGCACGCTTGAGACGCTGTGCCGGATCGGCGAGGCGCGCAAGGTGACGGTGCTGCACGACAGCGCCCGCTACGACGCCAATCTGACGCCGCATCAGCATGTCGTCTGCGTCGAATGCCGGCGGATCCGCGACATCGAGATTGCGGAGATTGATCGGGTGCTGGAGCGCAAGGTGGCGCTCAGCGGATTCCGTCCGCTCGGCTGGACGTTCGAGCTCCAGGCGCTCTGCGAGGATTGTCAACGGCGCTGCGAATCCGGGCCGGCGCGTCGCAAAGCAGCTCTGAGAGCCCGCGCCGAACCAACCCATCGGAAGAATTGATCACCGCAAGGAGGGAGTAAACATGGCAGCTAATCTAAAAGGAACCAAGACTCATCAGAATTTGAAAGACGCCTTCGCGGGCGAGAGCCAGGCAAATCGCCGCTACCTTTATTTCGCGAAGATTGCCGACGTCGAAGGGCATCCGGATGTCGCCGGGCTGTTCCGCGACACCGCGGAGGGCGAGACCGGGCACGCGCATGGTCATCTGGACTACCTCAAGGCGGTCGGCGATCCGGCGACCGATCAGCCAATCGGCGACACCCTGAAAAACCTTCAGTCGGCGGTCCATGGCGAGACCCACGAGTACACCAACATGTATCCGGGGATGGCCAAGACGGCGCGCGAGGAAGGTTTCACTGAAATCGCGGATTGGTTTGAAACTTTGGCCAAGGCCGAAAAGTCGCACGCCGGGCGTTTCAGCAAGGCCGCTGAGACCGTCTGAGGCCGCTTACCGCTCTGCGTGATTCCGGCCCGCCGCTAGCGCGGGCCGGCTTCTTTTTTGTCCCCGGTTTTCCCACGAAGCGCGCGGACGCTGCCGCCGCAGCCTGAGGTTTCCGATGGCGAGAATTCAGTCGCGACCGACTGAGGCACTGTCCTACAATCCCAACGAACCCCGTTACTGGGAGCGCCCAAAACTCGACGCCGAGCTCGATCGTGCCTTCGACATCTGTCATGGCTGCCGGCTCTGCTTCAACCTCTGCCCCTCGTTTCCGGCGCTGTTCAAACACATCGATGAGCATGGCGACGAAGATGTGCGGAGCCTGACTGCCGCCGAAAAACGCGAAGTCATCGATCTGTGTTACGAGTGCAAACTGTGCGAAGTGCGATGCCCCTACACGCCGCGCGCCGGTCATGAGTTCCAACTGGACTTTCCGAAGCTCATCCTGCGCGCCCGCGCCGTGCAGGCGCGCGAGGAGGGCGTGCGGCTCCGCGAAAAGATGCTCGGTAATCCGGATCGGATGGGCCGTCTCGGGTCGCGCCTTCCCGCCCTGGCCAATTGGTCGTGCCGGAACCGCTTTCAGCGCCTCATGATGGAGAAGCTGCTCGGTATCCATCGCGACAAACGGCTGCCCGACTTCGCCGGCGAGACCTTTGCGCAGTGGCTGGAGCGCGGCGGCCTGCCGGCCGCGCCGCCGGATCCCGCCGCCAGAGTTCTGCTCTTCCATACCTGCTTCGTCAACTACTACAACCCGGCACCGGGCAAGGCGCTGGTGCAGGTGTACGCGAAGAACAACTGCGAGGTCGCAACCGCGCCGCAAAACTGCTGTGGGATGCCCGCGCTCGACGGCGGTGACGTCGAGTTCGCGCGGCAGGAGGCGGCGCGCAACGTCGCGAACCTTCTTCCCTACGCACGCAAGGGTTATCGGATTGCCGCGATCAATCCGACCTGTTCAATGACGATGCGGATGGAGTATCCGGAGCTCCTCGGCACCGCGGAAGCCGCCGAACTGGCCCGCGCCGTCTGCGATCCGCACGAGGTTCTGTACGAGCTTTTCCGCGCCGGGAAGTTCAATCGCGATTTCAAATCCACGCCTGGAAAAATCGCCTATCATGTGCCCTGTCATCTGAAGGCCCAGAATATCGGACTGCGCTCGCGCGACCTGATGCGCCGCATTCCAGGCGTCGAAATCGACACCGTCGACGCCTGCACCGCGCATGACGGTACCTGGGCGATGAAGACGGAGTACTTCCCGCTTTCGATGCAATGGGGCGAAAAGGCCTTTCGAGGGATGCGCGAGGCGGAGGCACAGGTGATGGCGAGCGATTGTCCCCTGGCGGCGATTCAGATCGAGCAGGGCTGCGGCACGCGTCCGTTGAATCCGGCGGAAATCCTGGCGCGCGCCTACGATCCTGACGGTTTCGAAACCAAAATAGCTCCGCCCGGCCAGGAGGGCGACCAGCCATGAAACCGGTTACGCTCAAGGAGATCCTGCCTCTCGATCAGTATGAAATCATGCGGCCGCTGCTGCGCCCGCTCTTTATCGCGGAGAAGAATCGCCGCCGCCTCGGCGTCGGCGACCATGTGACGCTCCTGTTCGAGAACGCTCAGACCGTGTGGTACCAGATTCAGGAGATGGTGCGCACCGAGCGGATCAGCGCCGAGAACGCGATCCGCCACGAGATCGATACCTATAATGAATTGTTACCGCGGCCGGGCGAGCTGTCCGCCACGATGCTGATCGAGTACGACGACGCCACCGAGCGCGCCGCCGCGCTGCGCGCGCTGGTCGGGATTGAGCGCCACGTCTGGATCTGCCTGGGTGATCGGCGCGAGCCGGCGCGTTTCGATCTGCGCCAGATGGCGACCGATCAGGTGAGTTCCGTGCAGTTCGTGCGCTTTCCGCTCGGCGGCCTCGAGGCCGGAGAGTTAGTCGCTCTCGCCAGGGCCGGTCGCGTCGCGATAGAAATCGATCACCCGCGACTCTCGGCGCGCGCCGCGGTCAGCGCGAGCCTCGCCAGTACCCTGGCCGACGACCTCGCCGCCTGAAGCTGCTTCGCCGAATTTCGAGATCTAATCTCCCGCTCGGCTGACTGCCCTCGATCGGGCGCTCCCGACCGCCGCGCGCCATTGTTGCCTCGCGTCCGCCGGACTAGGATTTGCCGGCAGAGCGGCGGCTTCGCGGCACGCCCGCCCTGAATCGAGGTCTTCCGTGAGACGACCTTTGCCAAGGTCCGCAATGACGCCGGGGGGCGCATCATGAAATTCGGTATCCTCTACAACATCGATTATCAACCCGCCGTGCACGGCTCCGGCAGCGCGTACTACGAGGAGATTCTCGAGCAGGTGGAGTTGCTCGAGGAGCTGGGGTTCGATGCGGCCTGGTTCGGCGAGCATCATTACTCCGGCTACTCGTTCGGCAACCCGGCGATGATCGCGCTGGCGGCAGCCGGGCGGACGAAGCGGCTGCGCCTTGGCACCGGAGTCTCGTTGATCCCGCTCCATCATCCGCTGCGCCTCGCCGAAGAGTACGCAATGCTCGACGTGCTCAGCGCTGGCCGCCTCGATTATGGAGTCGGGCGCGGTTTCCTCAGCTACGCCTATGACCTCTTCAATATCGACATGTCCGAGAGCCACGAGCGCTACCATGAAGGTATCGAGCTGATCATCAAGGCGTGGACGGCACCCGGACCGTTCTCCTTCGCGGGGCGGTTCTGGAAGCTGCACGATTATGAGTTCTTTCCCAAACCGCTGCAGCAGCCCCATCCGCCGATTTTTGCGGCCGGCGCGGCGACACCTGGCAGCTTTAGCTGGGCTGGCGAAATGGGATTGGATCTGTGCACCGCGCTATTTGGCCCGGATCAGAATCTGCTGAGGAGCGGCATCGAGAGCTACCGCCAGACGCTTGCCGCCCACCATCACGATTCGCGCGCCGGCGTCGTCGCCAGCGTCACGCAGATGTACTGCGCGGAAAGCAAGGCGGAAGCGCTGCGCCACGGCGGTGAGTACACCCTCAACTATTACAAGTTCTTTTCGGATCTTGATCGGCGTGGTTCGCGGCCGAGCGTCGCGCGCGGTTTCGGCAAAATTCGCATCGAGGATTTGGACAACGCGGGTCTGGTCCTCTTCGGCGACCCTGACGATCTCGTCAAGCGCATCGCGGCAGTCCGCGACAGCTTCGGCATCGACCTGCTGCTGTTTGAAGTCGCGCAGGGTGGTGCTTCCCCCGCCGAGGTGCGTCAATCGCTGCGCCTGTTCGCCGCTGAAGTGATGCCGCATTTCAAGCAGCAGGGCGTGGTCGGCAGCCGCACGCCGGCTCAATCATGATAGGTAAGGCGGTCGCCGCTGGCTGACTCTTGAAGCCGCCGCCGATTGGCATCAAGCTCAAGTCAAGTCGAGGGAAACCGCGCATGCGACCGGAAGAGATTACTCCAGCAACTCGCGAGATCCTCGAGGCGGTTCGAACGCTCGAACCCGAGATTCGTGCAGCCTCGGCGCTAATCGAAGCCGAGCGGAAATTGCCGCCGGCGCTGGCTCATAAGCTCATGGAAGCCGGCGTCTTCCGCATGGGGGTGCCGCGTATCTACAACGGCTGGGAGATCGATCCCCTTGGCCAGGTGCGCGTGGTCGAGGAGCTCTCGCGTATCGAGGGCTCGGTCGGCTGGCTCTCGATGATCTCCTCGGCCGGCAGCTTTATCGCCGCGTTTCTTGATGCCGAAACGGCGAACCGGCTTTTCGGCAACGTCGACAGCGTGCTCGCCGGTCAGATCCGTCCGCCGCAACGCGCCGATATCGTCGACGGCGGTTATCGCCTGAGCGGTACCTTTCACTTCGCCAGCGGTTCCCATCACGCCAGCGTGTTCACCTGTGGCGTCGTGCTTTACGAAAACGGCGCTCCGCGTCAGTACGGGCGCCGTCCGGAGTTTCGGGTGCTTCTGGTGCCGCGGGCGGACGTCACCCTGGTCGACGTCTGGGATACCACCGGGATGCGCGGCACTGGCAGCAATGACTTCGTGGTGGAAAACGTGTTCGTGCCGAGCGCGCACAGCACCACGATGAGCCGCCAGGTCGTCGCGGGCCCGCTCTATGCATTTCCGCCGCTGTTTCTCGTTTCGCACGCCGGCGTGCCGCTCGGGATTGCGCGCAGCGCCCTCGATTTCGTCGAGGAGCTGTGTCTCAAGAAGGCCTCTTCGATGCCCGGGGTGAAACTCCTGCGCGACGACCCGGCGATTCAGGAAACGATAGCCTCGTGCGAGGCGCAACTCGGCGCGGCGCGCGCTTACGTTTATGCGACCCTCGAAGACCTATGGGCGACCCTGTGCGACGGCGGCAAACCCTCGCCCCTCCAGCGCGCGCAATATCGCATGATGATCACCTACTCTCACGAGGCGGCAAAGCGGATCGTCCAGACCCTCTACGATCTCGCCGCGACCAGTTCGATCTTCCGCTCCGGCCGCCTCGACCGCGATCTGCGTGATATCATGACCGCGTGTCAGCATCGGGTGGTGCATCTGCGGATGTATCGTCCGGCCGGTCGCCTGCTGCTCGGGCTCGAGTCGGAAGAGATGATGTTCTGAGCGCGCGGCCACTTCATTTGTATCGGGGTCCGACGACTGAGCGCGGTAGCTGGGATCTGATTATCTGACCACTTTCGATGAAGCAGCGAGTCATCGGCTTCCATCAGGACGAAGAACAGCATTGGGTGGCGGAGCTGGCCTGCGGCCACAATCAGCACGTGCGTCATCAGCCGCCGTTTCAATTGCGTCCATGGGCCATGACCGAGGAAGGCCGCAAGAGCCGCCTCGGCATCGAATTGGAGTGCAGGAAATGCGAGGAGGGCGCGCCGCCCGATAATCCCGTGGTCTGAACCCGCCGGCCTTCCGGATGGTTATATTTTTAGAAGGAGGGCCAGATGCCGACACTTCAATTGACCACGGAAGAGGCGAGCGAACTTCACTGGATCCTCAGCAATTACTTTTCGGAGCTGCGGATGGAGATCGAGCGCACGGAAAACGGCGATTTCCGCGCGCGGCTCAAGAATCGCGAGCAGATCGTGAGGAGGCTCGTCGAAGCCCTCAAACAGTGATCGGGAAGCTACTGGTTGGCGAGCTCGGAACGGCTGCGCTGCAGGCCGTTGGGCAGACCGACGCGCGAGACCTGCATCACCCCGTCAATCGCCGCAATCGAGTGCATCAGGTTCTTGAGTTGCGTTGAGTTACTGACTTTCAGTTCGAACAGCGACCGCGAGCGCCCGTCCTGACCGCTGGTTTTGACCTGGGCCGTCGAGATATTGACGCCGGCCGCGGCAATCGCGCGCGACATCTCGGCCAGCAAACCGGGCTGATCAATGCAGAGAACTTCGAGTTGAATCGGCCGCAGCGTGTCCTCGCCGGCCTTCCAGACGACCGTGACGCGGCGCTGCGGATCGGTTTCCATCGCATGCGGACAGCCCGCCAGATGCACCGTCACGCCCCGTCCGCGCGTGATAAATCCGGTGATCGCCTCTCCGGGTAAGGGATTGCAGCAGCGGGCGAACCGCACCAGCATATCGCCGATGCCGGAGACGACCACGGCGTCGCGCGTACTCGGTGGGCGCTCGCGCGCCGCGCCATCGCCATCAAGCGGAATCGCCGCAGCAGGCTTCTCACCGCGATAGGCCTTCAGCTCATCGGGCGCCAGAACCCTGGACAGAAACTGATTGACGGTGACGATCCCGTAGCCGATGGCCGCGAGCAGACCGTCTTCGTCACCGTGGGAAAGCTCCTTGACCGCCGCCGCGAACCGCTCGCGGGTGCGGATTTGCGCCAGCGTCAGACCCAACGGCTCAAGCTCATGATCGAGGAACTGGATCCCCAGCTCGCGCGAGCGTTCCGCCTGCTGCTGTCGCAGCCACTGGCGAATGCGGCTCTTGGCCCGCGCCGTGACGACATGATTCGCCCAGTCCTTGCCGGGGGTCTGTCGTTCGGCGGTGATCACTTCGACGGTATCGCCGGATTGCAGCCGATAGCGCAACGGCACCATCCGCCCGTTGACCCGGGCACCCGCCAGATGATGGCCCACCTGCGAGTGAATCCGATAGGCAAAATCGATTACCGTCGAGCCCACCGGGAAATCGAGCACATCGCCCTTCGGTGTAAATACGAACACCTCTTCGGCAAAGAGGTCGTCCTTGACGGTCGAAAGGAACTCCTGCGGATCCTTGACGTCCTGTTGCGATTCGACCAGCCGACGCAACCAGGCGAATCGCTGCGCATCGCGCAGTTCGGCGCCGTTACCCTCCTTGTAGCTCCAGTGCGCGGCGATCCCATGCTCGGCCACCTGATGCATCTCGGTCGTGCGGATCTGCACTTCGATTCGCTGGCCCCGCGGTCCAATCACGGTGGTGTGCAGCGACTGATACATGTTGACCTTGGGCAGCGCGATATAATCCTTGAAACGCCCGGGCACCGGTTTCCAACTTGCATGAACGACGCCCAGCGCTTCGTAACACTCGCGCACCGTACCGACGATAATTCGGAAGGCGACCAGGTCGTAAATCTGGTCGAAGCTGAGCCCCTCCTCCTGCATCTTGTTGTAGATCGAAAAAAAGTGCTTGGGACGACCCGTCACTTCCGCCTTGACGCCCGCGGCCTCCAGCCGGTCGGCCAGGATACGGATAACCGATTCGATATATTTTTCGCGCTCGGCGCGTTTCTCCGCGACCTGCGCCTTGAGTTGCGCGTACGCCGTCGGATTGAGCCATCGAAAGGCGCAGTCCTCGAGTTCTGATTTGAGCCAGTAGATGCCCAGTCGATGGGCCAGCGGTGCGTAGATTTCGAGTGTCTCGCGCGAGATCTCCTCGCGCTGATGCGGCTGCAGATGGCTCAACGTGCGCATGTTGTGCAGGCGGTCGGCGAGCTTGATCATGACGACCCGAATATCGTGGGCCATCGCAATGACCATCTTGCGGAAATTCTCCGCCTGCTTCTCGGCCCGGCTCTGGAAGGTGATCTTCGAAACCTTCGTCATGCCGTCGACCAACCGGGCGACCTCGGCGCCGAACAGTCCCTGGACCTCTTCCAATGAGGCGCCGGTGTCCTCGACCACGTCGTGCAGCAGCCCGGTGATGACGGAAGGCTGATCCAGCTTGAGTTGTGTGATGATGACCGCGACGTTCAGCGGATGCATCACGTAGGGCTCGCCGGACATCCGCGTCTGCCCCCCATGCATCCGCGCCGAATAGTCGTATGCCCGCCGGATTAACGCGGCGTCGGTTTGCGGATTATATTCCCGACATCGGCTGATCAGGTCCTCGAGTTGGTCGGGATAGTCGCTCTCGCTGGTTACGGCTTCCATGGGACGAAGTCCTTTGTCAGCCTTGCTACCTTAAGTCTTTCGGCTTCGACGATCGCGCGCAGTTGATCGAGTGACTGCATGATATCTGCGTTAATTATAAGATAATCATACTCCGGATACGCAATCGCTTCATCGTGTGCGCGTCGCAGCCGGCGGGCGATTTCACCCTCCTCCTCGGTTCCGCGCCGACGCAGGCGCTCCTCGAGTTCGGCGAAACTTGGCGGCAGCACGAAAATCATGACGGCATCGGCTCGGTAGCGCGGCCGCAATTGTCGCGCGCCCTGTATATCTATATCTAGCAGTATATCGCGACCCTGTTCGATCGCGCGCTCGACCGGCTCGCGCAGGGTGCCATAGCGCGCATTGAAGACCACCGCGCTTTCAGCAAACTGATCGGCTGCGAGCAGCCGCGTAAACTCGGCGTCGCTGACAAAATGATAATCCACCCCGTCGATCTCGCCTTCGCGCGGCACGCGCGTGGTGACTGAAACGGACGGCTCCAAACCTTCGATACGCTCGAGGGCGGCACGCGAGATGGTCGTCTTGCCGGCGCCGGAAGGCGCCGAAAGAATAAAGATGATGCCTCTTCGCTGACGTCGGAGATCCATTACCGGCTATTGCACCCGCCGCCAGACGCCTATTCGACGTTCTGCACCTGCTCGCGCATCTTTTCGACCTCGCCTTTCATCTCGACCGTGATTTGCGACATCCGCGCGTCCTGCGACTTGGCGCCGATAGTATTTATTTCGCGATTGATTTCCTGCAGCAGGAATTCGATCGACTTGCCCACCGCACCGCGCCGCCGCAACAGCGGCCCCATCGCCTTCAGATGGATCCGCAAACGGGTCATCTCTTCGCTGATATCGCCATGATGGGCCGCGCCGAGCGCTTCCTCGAAGAGCCTTTTCTCATTGATCGGCGCCTCTCCCAGGAGCTCCCGCATCCGCGCTTCAAAATTCGCCCGAATCTCCTCGCGCGCCTGTTGCGCGAGCTTTTCGATCTCGGGCAGGGCAGCGACCAAACGCTCGACGCGTTGTTCGAAATCGCCGCGCAGGGCGCGGCCTTCACGCACTCGTTCGCGTTCGAGCTCCTTCAGCGCCTGACGCAGCGTGCTCAGGGCGAGATCGGCGCCAAGTGTCGGATCGCTTTCCTCTTCGACCACGCGGAAAATCTCGGGTCGCTGCAGCACCGCTTCGAGTCCGATACGGCCGTTGTCGAGTCCGAGTTTTCGTCCAAGGCGCTTCAGCTCAGCCACGTAGTTGCGCGCCAGCTCCTCGTTGACCCGCAGCATCGCGCGCGCCGGCACGAGCGCCGTGGCGCGAACGAAGATCTCGACACGCCCGCGCTCGACGACTTCCTGCACCAGCTTGCGCATCTCGGCTTCCTGTTCGCCCCAGCCGCGCGGCAGGTTCAGCCGTAATTCGAAAAAGCGCTGATTGAGGGCGCGCACTTCGACCGCCACCTGCACCCGGCGATTACTGAGCTCGGCCCGGCCGAACCCGGTCATGCTCCGCATCTTTGATCTCGGTGGTCGTCCCTGAACCGACGGCGACTTGCCATCAACTCCTTGTAGAATTCCAGCGTTTTCGTGGTCATCGCTTCCATGCTGAAGTTCAAGAGGATTCTGGTGCGGGCTTGGCGGCCCATCGCGGCACGCGTGTCGGGCGATGCGGCCAGGCGGTCGAGAGTGGCCGCCCACGCCGCCGCATCGTCGGGCGGCAGGTAAACCCCGCTGACGCCGTCCTCAGCCACTTCGCGCAATCCACCCACCGCGCTCAACACGGCCGGCAACCCGCAGGCCATCGCTTCAAGAGCGGCGACACCAAGCCCTTCGTTCGCCGAGGGCATCGCGAAGAGGTCAGCGGCGTAAAGCACCTGGCGCGGATCGTCAACGCGGCCGAGGAGACGCACGGCGGAATCGAGGCCGCGGTCATGGGCGTATTGGCGGAGTGGTTCGGCGAGGGGTCCGTCGCCGGCGACGAGGAGGACGCGGCGGGCGCCTTTGGCGCCCGCCGCGTCCTCCTCCTCCCGCGCAAGGGCCATCGCGTCGAGCAGCACGCGATGGCCCTTGCGCGGGACCAGCGCGCCGACCGCGACAATTACGGTCTGGTCGGCGCGCAAGTCGAGCGCGGCGCGGGCCGCGGCCCGCGCCGCGCTCGACGGCGGAGCGAAGCGCGCACAGTCCACCCCGCTATGGATAATGCGGAGGCGCTGCGGGGCGGCACCGCCGCCCCGCAGCGCCTCCGCTACACCCTGTGAAATCGCTACCACTCCCTCCACCGCCCGATTGTAAAGATAGGGCGCGAATCGCCCCCGCGGCGGATAATCCATCCGCCGCGTCACCACGCGCAGCGGTCCTGCGGGCACACAGGGGGCAAGTGCATGAGCGCGCGCCGTATGAAAATGCACGATATCGCAGGCGGTCCGCATCAGCGAGGCGCGCAACTTGAGTCCCGCCCGCAGATCGAGTGAGTTACGGATCGGCAGCGGATGGCAGCGGATGCCTTCGGCTTCGGCGCGAAGCCAGAGTGCGCCGCGCGGATCGCAGAAGAGCTCGGCGCGATGGCCCATCGCGAGCAGGCCGAGCGTCAGACCGAGCACCTGCACTTCGCCGCCGCCGAACTGGAGTTCCGGATCGACGCCGGCAATATGGAGGGTCTCTCCTCGTGGGGGAGAAGCTTTTTGCAGTTCGCGCGCGTGTGTGCCCGTCGTCGCCATCAGTCGGCCAATCGATAATAGATAATCGCGCCGATTGCGGCTATTGCATCGCGCCAGCCGATCTTTTTCCCCTGGTCGTATGTCCGTCCGGAGTAGGAGATCGGCGCCTCGTAGATCCGCCACGACGCCCGCGCCGCTTTGACGGTTATTTCAGGCTCGAAGGTAAAGCGGTTGGCGTTAAGGCGCAGGGCCAGCAGCTTTTCGCGCCGAAAGGCTTTCATCCCCGTTTCCATGTCGCTCAGGTTGAGGTCGCTCACCGCGTTGGATAGTAGCGTCAACAGCCGATTCCCGACGTAATGCCAGAAAAAGAGCACCCGATGGGGACCGCCGAGAAAGCGCGATCCGTACACCATGTCGGCGCGTCCATCGATAAGCGGTTCGAGCACGTGGTGGTAGTCGCGCGGATCATATTCGAGGTCGGCGTCCTGCACGATGATAAACGGTTTGCGCGCCGCGGCGAAACCGAGGCGGAGCGCCGCGCCCTTGCCGCGATTACGAGCGTGACGGAAGCAGCGTAGCCGCGCGTCACTCAGACGCGCCAGCTCGGCCGAGGTACCATCGCTCGAGCCGTCATCGATCACGATCACCTCAACGTCGTAGTCGCTGCTGAGGACCCGACGGATAACTTCGGCGATCGTCGACCGTTCGTTGTAAGCCGGAATCACGACCGAGATGCCGACGGCTTGCGGCCTGGGGTCGGCGATGGGTCCTGCGTCACTCAAAGCAGCTACCATCGGTACCCGTTCGGATGGTTGTCCGCAAGCGGCGGATCGGTGCCCCGGCGCGGCTTGGCCTCGGGGCATGACGGAAAGCGCAATCGACGGTGCGGAATATGCGGCAGTCTGCAGAAATTTCCTGTCCCGTCACTGCATCGACGCCCTTTTAGGCGTGTTCACCGGCTCGGTGATGCGTGGTGCGAAGGAGCGATTCTTGCGAAAATAGATGGCTAGGGTTCACACGTCTTTGCATCAATCGCGAACCATCGTGAGAGTAAACGCCGATGATGTTTTTGATCGGCCTCGTAGTTGGGATCGTTATCGGCGCCGCGAGTTGGCTCGTTCTCGCGGCCTACCTGCAGGCCCGCCGCGATAACCTGGATCGTCGTCTCGCCCGGGCCCATGACCCGAGTCCCACGGGCACGCGCGCGGAATGGTGCGAGCGGCGCATTTGAGGGCGAGAGCTGTCAGCTCACGTAACGGGCGGGCGCGGGCATGGTGATTGACTTGTCCGGAAGGCTCGCGAGGAAGCTCGCCGACCAGAGATCGAGGTCGCTCGCTTCAACCTTCTGCCGCAGCCGCGCGAGCCGCGTGCAGCGCTCGGCGGTCGGCATCTCGACGGCCTCCTTCAAGCGCGCGGCGATTTGATCGATACTGTACGGATTGACCAGCAGGGCATCCTTAAGCTCTTCGGCGGCGCCGGCAAATTCACTGAGTATCAGGACGGCAGTGTCTTTCAACTGCGACGCGACAAACTCCTTCGCCACCAGATTCATACCATCGCGCAATGGCGTCAGCAGCGCGATATCCGCCGCCTGGTAATATGCCACCAGTTCCTCGGTACTGAACTGGGTATAAAGATAACGAATCGGGGCATGGCCTTCGGACGAGAAACGTCCCACTACGCGGCCCACGGTTTCGTCGAGTTCGCGCTTCAGCGCGGCGTACTCTGCCACCTTGGTGCGTGACGGCACGGCGATTAGCACCAGGGTAATTTTTCCGCGGTAGTGCGGGTTGCGTTCGAGAAAACGCTCGAAACCGAGGAGTCGTTCGATCACTCCTTTGGTGTAGTCGAGGCGATCGACACCCAGCACGACCGTCGGCGTCCTCAGTACCTGGCGAATTTTTCGCCCGTGTGCCTGCACCTCGTCTGACGCTGCCAGCCGGCGAAAATGGTCAACCGGGACACCCAGCGGGAATGCGCCAACCCGCGTGATGCGATCGCCGTGATGGACGAGGCCCGCCTTGCGATCCACTTCGGCGCCGCAGATCCGCTCGCAGCCGTCGAGAAAATGCCGCATGTACATCGGCGTATGAAAGCCAATCAGATCGCTCCCGAGCATCCCTTCGAGCAGCTCGCGTCGCCATGGAAAGACGCGGAAGATCTGCTCGGGCGGCCACGGTACGTGCCAGAAAAGCCCGATTCGCTTGTGCGCGCAGCGTTCACGCAGCAGGGCGGGCACCAGCGCCAGGTGGAAATCCTGCACCCAGGCGACGTCGTAGAGATCGCTTTCGGCCTCGGCGGCTGCCGCAAACACGCGATTGACATGGCAGTAGGAACGCCAGTTCGCCGCCTCGAAATGGCAATTAGGTGTCATGAAGTGCATCAGCGGCCACAATCCGCGATTACACATTCCCCAATAGTAACTGGCGATATCGCGCTCAGTTAAGTGTGGAAAAACGATCGCAAAGCGCGGTTTGTCCGTTGGCAGCATCAGGCGCGCCGGATTGTTCTTGGCGCCTGACCAGGCGATCCAGAGTCCGCCGGAGCGTTCGAGCAGGCGCAAAAAGGTCACGCCGACGCCGCCAACCGTTGGCACCGCGCGTTGCCGACCGCCTTCTTCGACAAAACGAATCGGCGCGCGGTTCGACAGGACCAGCAGGCGTTGATTTCCCAGCGGATCGAGGCGCGCCGCCTCGCCTGCGCCAGTGCCTGCAACATTTGACGCTCGACTTTGCATCTATAGGGACCGGGACCAACCAATACGCGCCATCCACCAGGCGCGGTGAGCGAACCCTAATGCTAGGAGCGTGCCTGACTCAGGAGTGGCCTGGATCGTTCCATCTGCTCCAACCACTTACGGATTTACCGGGTGCGCACCAATCATAGCTCCGCCGAGAGCGGCGCGGCAATCTCTTCAAGGCTGCGTCTTTCCGCGTCCACCCCGAGGAAAAACTCGAGCAGCGCCGCGCCGAACATCAGAGCGGCCGCGAGAGCGTAGCCGAACGCCAGCATCGCACGCGAATGCGCGTCGATCAGAAAACCGAAGAACCACGGACCGGCGATCCCGCCGATCGCCGTGCCGGCGGCGTAAAAGATCGCGATCGCGAGGGCGCGCAGTTCGAGCGGAAATACCTCACTGACCGTCAGATAAGCAGAGCTCGCGGCAGCCGACGCGAAGAAGAACATCGCCGACCACATGGCGATCTGGATGCTAAGATCCAGTCGGCCGGAGGCGAATAAGATTCCGGTTGACAACAGCAGCGTCGCGGCGGCCGCAAAACTCGCGGCAATCATAACTCTTCGTCCAATCGCATCGAACCAGTGGCCGAGCGCGAGGGGGCCGCAGAAATTAGCCACTGCGAGCACGATCAGATAAATTCCAGTATCCTGCGGGCGCACTGCGTAGTAGTGATTGAGTACTAGTGCGTAAGTAAAGAAGATCGCATTGTACATGAAGGCTTGGGCCGCCATGAGGCCGAGGCCGAGCAGAGCGCGACGGCGATAGCGCCTGGCGATGGTCCCGACGGCGACGCTCAGACCGAAGCGCCGTCGCGCACGGATTCGCAGTATCGGCCGCGCAACTGACGGCTTGCGATCGTGATGCGGAGCGGCGGCCTCGATTTCCTTTACGGCGGCTTCGGCTTCCGCAAAGCGTCCATGAGTCAGCAGCCAGCGCGGACTTTCCGGGATAAAGGTCCGCAGTCCGAGGATGACCAGACCGAGCAGCGGACCGAGCGCAAAGCCGATCCGCCAGCCGACGTTTGGCGCGAAGAACCTGGGATTCAGCAGCACGAGAGTCGCAAGGGCGCCCGCCGCTGCTCCGAGCCAGAAGCTGCCGTTGATGGTCAGGGCGACACGGCCGCGCAAGCGGGCCGGCGTCAGTTCATCGATCGCCGAGTTTACCGCCGAGTATTCTCCGCCAATGCCGGCGCCAGTTATAAAGCGAAAAGTCGCAAAAGAAACCAGATTCCACGAGCAGGCGCTCAGTCCCACGCCGAGCAGGTAGGTCGCGAGCGTGAGAAAGAAAAATTTGCGACGGCCAAACACGTCGGTCAGATGACCGAACACCAGAGCTCCGATCACCGCTCCGGCGAGATAGCACGAGCTTATAAATCCGATCTGCGTACTGTTCAACGCGAGTACGTCGCGTTGCTGCAGAACGGCGGCGACAGCTCCCATCAGCGTGACTTCGAGGCCGTCAAGCACCCACGTCACGCCGAGGCCCAAAATCAGCAGCCAGTGAAAACTCGTCCAGGGCAGGCTATCGAGGCGCGCAGGAATATCAGTCGCGTACGGCTGCAGCGAAGGATACTCAGACGTGACGGGGAAAATTTTTTGTGGCAACGCTCGCGGCCCTCGCCTTAACGCAAATTCTGCACCCTGCCGCCGGCCTGAACACCGTCTGGACGCCGGCGCTGTTCGGAGAAAATAGGCATGGATGCCGATTCATGTGTAGGCAGTAAATTTTCCAGACCGCGAGCGATCGGCGGCATGCGATGCGACTTCATCATAGGCGCAACAAAAGACCAATGATGAGTATTCGCAAGCTCAACCGTTGATGGCATGTGACTTGCCACCTGCACACGCGACCGATGGACGTCGCCAAAGTCGAATTGAACAAACTTATTGAAGAACGCATCAAGCAACATTGACTGACGCGTCTCGGCGCTGCGCGTCGAGCGCGAAAATGTTCAAGCCAGGGTTTTATGAATACGTTTGTTTTCGATTCGGCGCGCTATGTGCCTGGTTCCCGATGGCGCTGGATGATGGCCGGGCTTCTCCTTGCGGCGGTCGCGGCGGCGGGATGCTCGCAGCGCAGCGCCGCGGAAAGCGATCAACCCGCCGCCGGTCAGACCAGCGCGCGGATGTCGCCAGAGCAGTGCATGGCGGGAGCCGAGATTGATGAGGCGGCGGCAACCAGCACCGCTTCTGAGAGCCAATACCTGATTCAACCCGGCGACGTTCTCGGCGTTGATTTCTATCTGAGCCCCGAGTTTGACCAGCAGGTGACCGTGCGGCCCGACGGGATGATTACGATGCGCGAAGTCGGCGACGTGAAAGCCTGGGGGCTTACGCCCGATCAACTCGCCAAGGAACTTGATCACGCCTATCTGAGTGAACTGCGGAACCCCGGTGTCGTCGTCCGCGTCAAGAATACTCCGAGTCGCCTGGTGTACGTCGAAGGTCAGGTCAACAAGCCGGGTTCCTTCCCGCTCGAGCCCGGAATGACGGCGGTCGAAGCTATCAGCGAAGCCGGCGGGCCGACGGACCAGGCCGGCGGCAAAGCCGTCGTGATCCGCCGCGATTTGTGCGGCCAGCCCACCGGTATCCGCTTCGATCTCGACAAGGCGACGAAAAATCCCGAAAAGGGCGGCGACATCGCGCTGCTGTCGCGCGACGTCGTGGTAGTGCCGCGCAGCGGAATCGCCAACGTCGACCTGTTCGTCAAACAGTATATTCAGGGACTTATCCCGATTCCGCCTTACGCAACAATCCCGTTCTGACAAGGGCGTAGCTATGGAAGAAACCCTGGCGTACTGGTACGACCTGATCCTTCGGCGGCGACATATCGCACTGCAAACCGCGGTCGCGGTATTCGCGGTGATCGCCATCGTCACCCTGATGTGGCCGCCGACCTATACGTCGACCGCCAAAATCCTGGTTCAGGATAAACGCGCCCAATACCTCGTTTCGTCAGACTTGCAGGAAGACGCGATGTCCAAGCAGGCGGTTGTCGCGCGTCCGGTGACCCAGGAAGACCTCAATTCGGAGATCGAACTGTTGACGAGTGAATATCTCATCAAACAGGTAATCGCCGACCTGCCGCCGCCCGCGAACGACCGCGGCATCAGCGGTACTCTGAGCGACGCCGCCGGCGTGATGCTCGATCTGCCGGCGCTCGGTTACGACGCTTTGCATAGCGCGCCTGAGTTAACCACCAGAGACGCCTGGGCCATCAAGCTCGCCCGCCATCTCCATCCTGACGTGGTCAAACTGTCCGACGTCATCGAGGTGAGTTTTGACTCACACGATCCGCGATGGTCGCATGATTTCCTTGCCCGCCTGATTAGCCAGTATCTCGAATATCATGCAGGTCTCTCCGCCGATCCCGAAGCGGAAAAATTCTTCAACCAGCAGGCACAACTGCTGCAGACCAAGCTCGATGCCTCCGAGGATCAGTTGCGTCAATTCGAAGTGCAGAACGGCATCACCGATATTCGCGCGCAGAAGCAGGCGCTGGTGACCCGTCTCTCGGATCTCCAGATCCAGAGCAATCGCGTCGCTGCGCGCGCCGCCGCCGCTCAGGAGGAGGTTGCAAGCCTGAACACTGAGCTCCAGCAAACGCCGCAGCGTGTCGATAAGGAAGTCAAATCGGTGCAGGATCAGGCGCTTGCCCAACTGAAGCCGCAGGTGATGCAGCTAAAGGCGGAACGCGCGGAACTGCTTTCGCGCTACCAGCCCACGAGTCAGCGCATCCAGGAGATCGACGCCAAGCTCGCCGCCGCTCAGCGCATCCTCGATGCCGAGAATCACCTCGAGGTGCAGGAGAAGAGCAGCGATATCAACCCGATCTGGCAAGCCTTGTCGACCGAACTGGATCGCGCCAAAACCAACGTCGTCGCCGACCAGGCGACACAGCAGGCGCTTCAGGCTGAGATCGCGAAGACCGAGGCCGACCTGACCACGATGACCAACAACGGGGTGCAGTTGGCGCGCCTCGAGCGCCAGGTTGCGGCGGACAAGGAGGCCTACATGTCGTATGTGCGCAAGAGTGAGGAGGCTCGCACCGCGCAGGCGCTTAACCTGAGCAAGATTCTCAATGTCAGCGTGGCGCAACCGGCTTCGCGACCCCTCCGTCCCTCCTTCCCGATCGTCTGGCTGAATCTGCTGGCCGGTTTCGTGCTGGCGATCATCGGCGGAGTCGGCGCGGCGTACTGGGAAGAGGAGCGTGACGACGTCATCTACTCGCCAGCCGCGATCGATCTGGCGAGCGGGCTCAAGACGGTCGCGATCTTCCGCGAGGAGACCTGAATCGCCGGCGCCCCGACGACGTAGTAACGATCAGCGGCTCGAGCGCCGAACGCATCCAACTCCGCAGTAATTTTCCGGAGATACAGGTGAGCAGGTATTCCCAGGCATCGCGAAAGGCGCGTCTCGACGAGATGCGCAGAACGCCGTCCGACTCGGCCGGCCATGAGCCACCGGCGGACGCCGCGCAAACGTCGAGCGGTTCGGCATTGGTGCGGCTGCCGGTGCCGCATCCGACGCCGGCGATCGTCGCGCAGTCGGCGCCGCTGCAGCGGCTCTGTGAGCAGCTCTCGCCGCTCGCCGCGCTCAGCCACGATCTCCGCCTGCTGGTGACGGGATGCCGTCCGGGCGACGGCGCTTCGACCGTCGCGGCGGCGCTCGCCCTCGATTTAAGTCAACGGTTGTCTTTGCGGACGCTGCTGATCGACGCGAACATGCGGCGCCCCACGCTCCATCGATCGTTTGCGCGCGCGATTCCGCGGGCGACGGAACTCGTGCTTGACGGCCCGATCCAGATTCGCTCGACGGGATGGCCCTGGCTGGATCTGGCGACCTGCTGGCTGGGCTTTACCGAAAACGATCGCGCCGAAGCGTTGAAGCGATGCGACGAAGTCTCGCGCCATTATGCGGCCGTCGTCGTCGATCTCGGCGTGGTGCGGCTCGACGCGCGGATGCTGCCCTTGGCGCGCGACAACGATCCGATTTTGTTGGTCGCGCGCTACGGGCATACGCGGCGTCAGGAACTCGCGACCACAGCCGCCGCCTTGCGGGCGGCCAAACGCGCCCTTGCCGGCGCAATCCTTAATGGCGTCACCAGCGACGCTAATCCCCGGAGCAAAGGAAGTCAGGTCAGCAATGAGCAATGAAACGGCGGTAGTGCGGAACGAAGGGGAGCTCGGCCATGTCAACGGACATGCCAACGGGGTGGTTGAACGCGCTTCGGCGGCGTCCGACCTGCGCGGCATCGCGGTCGTCGGACTCGGCTACTGGGGCCCGAACTGGGTGCGCAACCTCTACAGTGCGCGCCGCGCGCGGCGCATCGTCGCCTGCGACCTCGATTCCAGGCGCCGTGAGCACATTCAGCACATCTACCCTGGCGTCGAGACCACCGCCGATTTCGACCGTCTGCTCGACGATCCCGACATCGAAGGGATGGTCATCGCGACGCCGGTCGGCACTCACTACCGGCTTGCGCGCAAGGCGCTCGAAAGCCACAAGTCGGTGCTGGTCGAAAAACCCCTGGCGATGTCGCTCGCCGAGGCCTCCCAGCTCGTGCGCGTCGGGCGCGAGGTCGGTCGTGTCCTGATGGTCGGACATACCTTCCTTTACAGTTCGCCGGTGCGCAAAATCCGCGAGATTGTCGATTCGGGCGAGCTCGGCGACATTCTTTATATCAGTTCGACGCGCGCCAACCTGGGACTCTTTCAGCACGACGTTAACGTCACCTGGGATCTCGCCACCCACGACATCTCGATCGTCCTCGCGATCATGCAGCGGATGCCGGAGGCGGTAAGCTGCCAGGGCCAGAGCCACTACAACAGCCGGATCGAGGACGTCGCGCTGATGACGCTGCACTTCCCGCGCAACGTCATCGCGTTCGTGCATGTGAGCTGGCTCGATCCCAACAAGATCCGCCGCACGACGGTCGTCGGCTCGCGCAAAATGCTCGTCTATGACGATACCGCGCCGCAGGAAAAGATCCGCATCTACGACCGTGGCGTCAACGTCCAGCGCTACTATGATACCTACGGCGAATTTCACTTCTCCTATCGCTACGGCGATATCTGCATTCCCCGACTCGAAGAGTCCGAACCGCTGCAGACCGAGTGTCAGCATTTCGTCGACTGCATCTGCAACCGTGCAACACCGCTGACGGACGGTCTTAACGGCCTGCAGGTGGTGGCGGTTCTCGAAGCCGCCAATGCTTCGATGCGGCGCGGGCAGACGGTCGCGCTCGAAGAGATCCGGGTCTGACGCTCATGAACAATGCGATTTCCGACAAGGCGTGCATCGCGCCCGACGTGCGGCTGGGTCGCGGCGTGCGGATCGCCCCCTTCGTGAATCTTTACGGATGCGAAGTCGGCAGCGACACGCGCATCGGGGCTTTCGTCGAAGTGCAGGCGGACGCGCGCATCGGCGAGCGCTGCAAGATCTCGAGCCACACCTTCATCTGTTCCGGCGTGGCTATCGAGGATGAGGTCTTTATTGGCCACGGCGTCGTCTTTATCAACGACCGCCATCCGCGCGCGACCAACGCCGACGGCTTACCGCAGACCGCCGAGGACTGGACGCTTGAACGCACGACGGTCCGGCGGCGCGCCGCAATCGGCAGTGGCGCAATCATCATGTGCGGCGTCGAAATCGGCGAAGGCGCGATGGTCGGGGCCGGCGCCCTGGTGACGCGCGACGTGCCGCCCTACGCGGTGGTCGCCGGCCATCCCGCTCAGCTCATCCGAAGGTTGCCCCAGTCCGCCGAAACCATGGAACCACAGGACAAATGAAAAAAATTAAAATGATCGATCTGGCGGCCCAGAATCTAGAAATCCGTGCCGAGGTCGAGGCCGCACTCGCTGAAATCCATCAGAACACCGCCTATGTCGGCGGACCACAGGTCGAAGCCTTCGAGCGGGAATTCGCCGACTATCTCGGGGTCCGCCACGTTATCGGCGTGAGCAGCGGAACCGATGCGCTGCACCTCTCGTTGCGCGCGCTCAGTATCGGAGCCGGCGATGAAGTTATCACCACGCCGATGACTTTCATTGCGACGACCGAGGCCATCCTGCACGCGGGAGCGACCCCTGTTCTGGTCGACGTCGATCCGCTGACCTGCAACATCAGTCCTGCCGCTATCAGGAAATATCTGGAAAATGGCCGGTTTCGCACGGCCAATGGCCCCAAGGCGATTCTGCCCGTGCATCTTTATGGCGCACCGGCGGCGATGCGGGAAATCAATGCGATCGCGGCGCAATATCGCCTGAGCGTGGTTGAAGACGCCTGCCAGGCTCACGGCGCACGCGTGGCTACCGACCGTGGATGGGTCAGGGCCGGGACCGCCGGGACGCTCGGCTGCTTCAGCTTCTATCCGGGCAAGAACCTGGGCGCCTGGGGCGAAGCCGGTGCGGTCGCGACCAACGATGCTGAACTGGCGGCGCAAATCGCGCGTCTGCGCGATCACGGGCGCATTTCTCACTACGCGCACGCTGACATCGGCTACAACGCGCGGCTCGACGCGCTGCAGGCCGCCGTCCTCCGCGCGAAGCTCAAACGGCTCGACCGCTGGAATGAGCGACGGCGCGCGATCGCCACCAGATATTGCGAATTGCTCGCCGATCTCGATCTCGTTCTCCCTCGCGACCCGGCGGACGCCGAGTCCTGTTACCACCTCTTCGTGATTCGCAATGCGCATCGCGACGCCTTCCGCACCGCGCTGCTCACGGCGCAGATCGAATGCGGGATCCATTATCCGATTCCGCTGCACCTGCAGTCCGCGCTGAAAGACTGCGGTTATCGGCACGGCGATTTCCCCCATAGCGAAGCCGTGGCCGACACCGTGCTGTCGCTGCCGATGCATCCGCATCTGACCGACGGTGAGGTCGATCGCGTCGTCGAGGTTCTCGACCAGGTCGCCCGGCAGGCCGCGCCAGGCCTCGATACCGCCGAGGCCGAGGTGTCGCCAGCGGTGGGGCGCGAGGTCTGACGGTCATGTACGGGGGCGATCTGCAGCGCCAAAAGATGTTGTTCGCGCTGGCGGATACCGTAGCTCTGCTTGCCGCAGGCGTTCTCGCACTCCGCCTGCATGATCCGCGGCAGCTCGCGGTCCAGGAGCTCGGCGCGCTCAACCCGCTCGCGCTCGCTCTCGGCATCATCGGCATCGGCGTGCTGTGGGTCGGCGTCTTTCACGCCTGCGATCTCTATCGGATGCGCAACGGCGGCGCGCGCGAGCAGGTGGCGATTATCAAGGGCTGCAGTATCGCGATGGTTTTGACCCTGCTCGTGCTCTTTCTGGTGCATCAGCAGAATCTGCCGCGCCTCACTCTGGCCGCCGCCTTCGCCCTGAGCATCGTCCTGGTGACGATCGCGCGCGCTGCCACTCGTGCCTGCCTCAGACGATGGTATGCCAACCCGCATATCGCGGTGCCGCTGGTTGTGATGGGCTTCAATAACGTGGGCCATTACCTGATGGACCAGGTGCTGGACGGCCCGAGTCATTATGAACCGGTCGGCTTTCTCGATCCGGCGCCGGCGGCCGGCCGTGAGTACCGGGGCCTTCCGCTCCTCGGGGCGCCCGAGCGTTTGCCGGAGCTCTGTAAGACCTGGGAGACGCTCGAAGTTGCGATCGCGATGCCCGGAGCGTCGCACGAATTGCAGGAGCGCATTATCCATCTGTGCGACGCGGCGCGCGTCCATTGGTGGATCGTCCCCTGGATGCTGCATTCGCTCGCCACCGGCCTGAAGGTCGATCTCTTCGGCGCGATACCGCTGATCGGCCCCCGCCGTTCAAATATTGCCGGACTGAACTACGTACTGAAGCGCGCGTTCGACGTGATCGTCGCCTCGGTGTTGCTGCTTTTAACCGGCCCCGTCATGGCGCTGGCGGCCCTGCTGATCCGCCTGACCGACGGCAGTCCGGTGTTGTTTCGACAGACCCGGATCGGTCGGCACGGCAAGCCCTTCGAACTGCTGAAGCTGCGCACCATGCATCGTGATTGCAGCGACAATCCGCATCGCGATTACGTCCGGCAGTGGATTCGCAACGGCGCGGCGGCGGCCACCAGCACCCGCAATGACGACGCCGGCGGCACGCTCTACAAGCTCGCGCAGGATAACCGCATCACCCCGATCGGGCGCATCTTGCGGCGCTTCAGTCTCGACGAACTGCCGCAGTTGTTTAACGTCTGGCGCGGTGAAATGAGCCTCATCGGCCCGCGGCCGGCCTTGCCCTACGAGATCGATCACTACACCGATGACCAGCGGCGCCGGCTCGAAGCGGTGCCGGGAATCACCGGACTCTGGCAGGTCAGCGGCCGCAATCGTCTGTCCTTCGCCGAGATGGTCCGGCTCGATCTCGAATATCTCGAGGACTGGTCGCTGACCGGCGATCTCAAAATCCTTCTGCGCACGGTGCCGACCTTGCTGCGGGGCAGCGGTATATGAGCGACGGTGCTGAACAGGATCGTCCGATCCCGCAGGGCGCCTCGGCGCTGTGGCGATCGGTCGCCCGCGGCGCGCGCGATACCCTGGTCGGCGAGGTCTCGGCCCAGGGGCTGCGCGTCGGCGGGACGATCGTGCTGGCACACAAGCTCGCGCCCGCCAATTTCGGCCTCCTTCGCGAGCTGGTGGTCGTCGCGATGTTCACCACGATGTTCAGTGAGTCCGGCATTCCCGACGCGGTGATCCAACGGCGCGACCTCACGCCCGAGCATGAAAGCACCGCGTGGTGGCTGAGCCTCGGAACCGTTTCCCTGGCGGTCGGATCGCTTTATTGCGCAGCTCCGCTCATCGCCCGCCTGATGGCGTTGCCGGTGCTGGCCCCCGCGACGCGCCTGCTGTGCCTGCCGCTCTTCCTCGAGGGAACGGCGATCATTCCGGTGGCGCGGCTTGCCCGTAATCTGCATTTTCGCGCGCTTGCAGCCGCAGACGTGCTGGCCGAGCTCGCTTTCCTGACGGCCGCTTTCGCGCTCCTCTGGCGCGGGCAGGGGGAGTGGAGTCTGCCGGCCGGAGTGGCGGCCCGCCTCGCCACTCACGCGACCGTCGTTTGGATAGCCGACCACCGTATCCCGCTCGGCCGACCGCGATGGCGCGCCGCTCGCGATATCGGTCGCTTTGCCCTGACCGTCCTCAGCGGCCGAATAGTGACCGTCGCCTCGGCCAATGCCGATTTTATTCTGGTTGGACGGCTCCTTGGCGCCACGATGCTGGGTTATTACTCGATCGCCCGCGACCTCTTACGCTTCGTTCCCGACCGCATTCATCGAATCGTCGGGCGCGTGGCCCTTCCGGCCTTTTGCCGGATGCGCGAGGACGATCGCGAACTCGGTGAAGCCTACTGCAATTTCCTGCAATACCTCGCCCGTATTGTGCTGCCGGTTGCGGCCGTGGTCGCGATCGCGGCGCCGCGGGTTTTGACCACCCTCTATGGCAACAAATGGCTGCCGGCAGCCGTCCCGATGCGTCTGCTGGCTTGCGGTCTCGCGCTGATGGCCCTGCGCATGGCAACCACCTCCGTCTACTACGCGAAGAATTATCCATCGATGGACCTGCTGCTGAACGGCACCCGCCTCATCCTGGTCGTTGCCGGTATTGCGGCGACTGCCCGCTTCGGTCTCGTCGGAGTCAGCGCATCGGTCGGCGCCGTGGAAGGGATCATCAGCCTCGCCGGTCAATACGCCGTCTGTCTGATCACCGGCCTGCACTTCAGCAAGGCGCTGTCAGCAATCGTGCCGAGCCTCAATGTAACCGCCGCGTGCGGCCTCGCCGCCCTCCTCGGCGACGCGATCGCAGTAATTGCCGGCCTCCACGGCCTCCCCGCGATGGCCTGTCTGGCACTCGCCACCGGTATCGCATTCCTGTGGCTGGAAGGAGCTCAGCTCAAGGAGATGTTCGCGAATACCTTTGCTCCGGTTGGAGTGCATTCCTTGGAGACTCCAATCGATTGACGGGACGCAGCCCATTGTTGCGAAAGAGTTTATGAATTATCTGGCGATTACTCCGGCGCGCGACGAGGAAAACTTTCTCCCTGCCCTCATCGATTCGATGTGCCGTCAGACCCGTCTGCCCGCCCGCTGGATCATCGTCAATGACGGCTCTCGCGATGCCACCGCGCGAATTATCGACGAAGCCGCGCGAGCATACCCATGGATTGAACCCCGCCACTTTCCCGCCGACCGTCCGCGGCTCGAGGGCGGCGAATCGATACTTAAACAGTTTATGACGCCGTCTCTGGCTGACGGCTTCGACTATATTTTGCGCGTTGACGCCGATCTCTCATTCGCGCCCACGATGGTCGAATGTCTATTGCGTGAATTTGCCGCCGATCCCCGGCTCGGCATCGGCGGCGCTACGCTGTATGAGCCATCGGGCGACACCTGGCGCGAGGTCAGAACCCCCGCATTCCATACCCGCGGTGCAGTAAAACTATACTCCGCACCGTGCTTTCGCGCGATCGGCGGAATCGATGCCGGCCTGGGCTGGGACACCCTCGACGAAGCTGCGGCGATGCTTCACGGATTCCGGACCCGCAGTTTTCCTCATATCCAGGCCCGCCATCATCGCCCGCAGGGAGCCGCCGGCGGACTATGGCGCGGACGCCTGGCGGCCGGTCGCGCCGCTTATCGCGTCGGCTATTCACCGCTCTTTATGATTGTTCGCGCGCTCGCCCGTATAACCGAGCCACCCTATGTGCTCGGCAGCTTCCTGATGGCCGCCGGCTTCCTCGAGGGTTATTTGCGCGGCCTACCGCGCGCTGCCTCAGCCGAGGTGATGAAGTTTATCCGTACCCAGCAGCGCCGCCGTCTCCTCATGATGGACACGGTATGGCGGTAATCAAATGAGTACTAGCGCGTTCAGCCATCTGATGCGGTCGGTTCCGGCCGCTCCCAAGATCGAGCTTCGATCATTTGACGGTGTTGCCCGCAGTGAATCTAGAGCAACTGACCCAACGCTCACGTGCCAAGCCCGCAACGCCGTTGCTGCCAATGACGCCTTTTCTTTCTGGAAGCTGGCCGAAGAATGGCAGCCCGCACTGAATGAGATCATCCTCGAATCGGCCCGAATTGCGGAACATTACCTCTTTGAAAACTACCTGGCCGCGTGTCGGCGGCGACCCCCTTCTGGACTCGACACCTATTACCTTGTCAAGAACTTGATACCGGACAAAATACGTTTCTCGATAAACTCGTTGGCGATTCGAGTGCGCCGCCGGCAAACCTTTCCCAATTGGCCTTGCGAAGGGACGCTCCTGCGCCTTTGGCGACAATGGTTGCAACGCGCATTGCGGCAGGTCGGCGCCACTGACGGCTGGCACATCGGCTTTTGGCCGCGCGGCTTTCGCAGTTGCATCGTCATCACGCACGATGTCGAAAGCTCGCTTGGGCTCGATGCGATGAATGCGGTTGCCGACCTCGAAGAGAGATACGGTTTTCGTTCGGCATGGAATTTGCCCCTCCAGCAGTACGCCATCGACTGGAAACAAGTAGACAATCTGCGTGAGCGCGGCTTCGAGTTCGGTGCTCACGGCCTGCGGCACGACGGCAAGCTCTTTCGCAGCGCGGCAGACTTTGCCGCACTCAAGCCGAAACTCGAAAAGCTTGCGCGTGAGCATGGCTTGCACGGGTTTCGCGCACCCTCGACTCTGCGCCGCGCGGAATGGATAGCGTCGATGACCTTCGACTTTGATTCGAGCTTCGCCGATACTGATCCCTGGGAACCACAGCCGGGAGGCACCTGCAGTATATTTCCATTTTTTCTCAGTTCGCAGATGGTCGAGCTTCCCTACACGCTCCCGCAGGATCATACCCTCATTCACCTGCTTCATCGCGATCCGTTGCAGGTGTGGATGCTTAAGGCGGACTGGATTGCTTCCGTGGGCGGTCTCATCCTCACGCTAACCCATCCCGACTACAGCGGATCGGGGCGGTATCTGCAGAAGTACGAAGATCTCCTGAAGCATCTCGCGGCGATCGAAGGTGCCTGGCGTGCGCTGCCGTCGGAAGTCGCGCGATGGTGGCGGAACCGCGCCGCACTCACTCTTCGTGTAGGGGATTCCGGCATACGTATTGAAGGCGCTCAGGCAGGCGAAGCGGTGGCAGTCGCGCTCAGCAAGGAGCCGCTCGCCAATTGATTGTCGGGTCCTGAGCGGAGAGGCCGACGAATCAAGGAAATAGGCAAAAACTGGCTAGCCGGATCGCAGGTGAGAGATTGATCAAGACCAGACGCCGATTTGCGGGGATTCTTTCCTACGTCACCGCATTCTTTCCCTCTTTGGTTGAGGCAGAGCGCCTGCGTGCCTCCATCAACGCTTTTTCCCTCGCCCGCCTATTCTGGCTCGACCGGCAGCTTCCGCCTGCGAATCGACTAGTCAGATGTGACGAATCGGCGACGGTATGCCTCAATTTGCAGCAACCGGCCGAAAAGCTATGGGAGGATATCAGCAAGAACGGCCGCCATGAGATCCGCTCGATGATGCGTGCGGGCGAGCGCGTGCGCATCGTGGCTAACACTCCCGAGGTGCGCCGCGATTTTCTTGTCTTGTACAACGCCTTCGCCCGCGCCAAAGCTGACATACGCCCGATTTCGCGGCATGTCCTGGCACGCTATGGCGCTTATGCCGACGTCACCGTTGCCTACCTCGACGATCTCCCGATGTGTACCCATGTTCATCTGCGCGATGCGTCTATCGGCCGGGCGAGACTCATTTACTCCGCCGGCCGTCGTCTCGAAGAACCCAAACTCGCGCAGCTCTGCGGTAAGCTTAACCGGATGCTCCACTGGCACTCGATCATGGCTTATCGCGATCGGGGGTTCAGCATTTATGATTTCGGCGGCATCAGCCGCGATCCCAACAATGGAATCGCGCGTTTTAAACAATCGTTTGGCGGCGACGTCGTGCGCGAGTTTACCTACTGGTGCGCTGGCTCCAGTCTGACAAAAGCCGCGCTTAGGGGTTATTTCGCACTGCGCAACGCTAAAGACTCGGCCTCATCTGATGCCGCAGACCCCGCCACAATCGACTCGGAAGCACATGATGCAGTGTGAAGAAGAAACTAACTGACGGGCCAGACCGGTGATCTGAGTGCAGGGTAAGCGAATGGCGCGAATACTGATGATTGCGTACACGCAGTACGTTCACGACGGACGCGTGAAACGTCATGCTCAAGCGCTGGCTGAGCGGGGCGATCACATCGATGTAATCTGTCTGGATAACCCTCAGACCGGCGCGCAAAATGGGGTCAACGTAATCGCGGTCCCGATGCCGCAGTATCGAGGCGGCAAATCAGTAAGTTACCTGGGTAGCTATTTGCGTTTCTTTGCCGCGGCCTTTGCTATCGCGGTCAAACGATCGCGCCAACAGCCCTACGACCTCGCTATCGTCTGCACGATGCCCGACGCCGCGGTCTTCTGTGCACTGCCGCTGCGCGTCTTTGGAACCAAAATCCTCCTGGATATTCATGACACGATGCCCGAGCTCTATCGCGAGAAATTCCCCGGCAGACGCGGGGCGATCGGCGAACGCTGTCTGCGTGTGACCGAACGAATCAGCACGTGGTGCGCCGACCGTGTGTTGGCGGTTCACGAACCACATCGGCGCCGTCTCGAGCTGGCTGGCGTCAACCCTGACAAGATTTTCGTGGTGCTCAACACCCCCGATCAGCGCTTGTTTGGGTCGATACGCAACGCCGCGAGCATGCATAAACAGACTGATGAATTTACCATCATCTGCCACGGCACGATTGCTCGACGGCTGAGTCTGGATGTGGCTTTCGAGGCCTTGCGTCTGCTTAAGGCGCGACTGCCGCAGGTAAAGTTGCTGGTGCTCGGCGCCGGCGATTATCTGAGCGAATGCCGCGCGCTCGCCTCGCGCCTTAATTTGGAAGAGACGGTGCAATTTCGCCCACCCGTCGCGCTCGAACAACTGCCCGAGGTTCTCCGTCAAGCGTCGGTCGGCCTTGTACCGAACCGCGCGAACAGCGTGACCGACCTGATGCTTCCAGTGAAGTTGCTCGAGTATGCCGCCGTCGGATTGCCGGTGATAGCCGCTCGCCTGAAAACTATCGAGCACTATTTCGACGACTCGGCAATTCGCTTCTTCCGACCCGGCGACGCCGCGGACCTCGCGGCGGCGATTGAGGATCTTTATAGCTCGCCCGAGCGGCGGCTGGCACTCGCCAGGAATGCTCGGCGAGTTATTGATCGCCTGAGCTGGCAGACGCAACGCGAAACTTACTATTCGGCTATCGATTCGATTCTCGGGCATCCGCATGGAGGAAATCTCGATCGGGTTGCAATGTAAAGTGCGGACGCCGTAGTTGGCCTGCTGATCAGATCGGCACTCTCGTGGTCGGTTGGAAGGACTTTAATTTGGGGAAATCTTTGCCGGCTCCGTCCGGGTCAGCATGTAATTGCTACGCAAACGATGAGCGCCGCAAACCGCTATTTGATAGACACGGCGCGCGGCCACACGCTAAAGGGCGAGGCCCATCGCTTGCAAGCCAAGGGAGCCGTTGAAGCAAACATGAGTTGAATTGACTTTGGACCGGTTTTGACAATGGGGTTTTGCAGTTAGGCGCCTATCCGATGACTCCCGCGCGTTGCGGGTGGCTTCGGCACGCGCTGATGAAGCGGAAAGGAGCGCAATGGCTGTGGTTGTACAAGCGCGAGTCCTCACCGTCGGTGATGTTTCAGAATATCTGCGCGTGCATCGCTCGACCGTCTATCGGCTGTTGAAAAAAGGTCAGTTGCCCGGTTTCAAAATCGGCAGTGACTGGCGCTTCAACATCGAGGTCATCGATCAGTGGCGCCTGCGCCAGAATGCCGAGCACAAGGAAGAGCGGGGCTCTGATCGCTCCTAGGCGGCGCCAACCCCGAGAAGCTAGCGCGGGGCGGAAGTCGGTTTCGCCCCCGCTTTGAATAATTGCAGGAGCGCGTCGATCGCTTGATCGATACGGCCGACTTCGTCGCGCATCCGTGCGATATGACGCGTCGGGTCGCCGCCGGGCTCTGCCGACATCAGTTCAAGGCGGAACTTCATCGCCTGCAGCGGGCCGCGCATCTGATGCGTCATCTCCCGCAGGCGCGTCAGCAACTCGCTGGCGTCGTATCCGCTCCGCGCTTCGCCGAGCAGTTCCAGCGCCGGAGCAAGGTCGCGGACAACAACGACCAGACGTCGGTCGGTGGCCGTCGCCTCGTCGAAACGGCAGATGGTTAGCAGAAACGGACCCGCGTCACGATGCCAGACCGCTTCCGCTATCGGCGCGGCCGCGGCCGTGTGCGCGCTCAATTCTTCGACCAGCTTAATCAGCGGATGGTTTTTGCCGAGCGCGTCGCTGAATGTCCGGCCGGCGGGGTTGGGGCCGTCGGCAAACAGCATCTGTCGCGCGCTGGCGTTGGCTGACAGAATCAGGCCCGCCCCGTTCAGCACCACGACGCCCGCATCCGCGTGCGCCAGGCGTTCAATCAGCGATTCGAAAAGATTCATACGTCGAGGACCACCGATCGGCGGCGGCATCTGCCGGGTCCGGATCGCGCGGCTCCGGGATCACCAATGAAGCGTCGCGCGAACGCGAATGGGCGAGGTTCCGGACCGCGGCAGCCACCTGTCGTCCGGTTCTTGCCCTAGGCGGCCTCGGATCCGTAGCGCTCCAGTTTGTTGTACAGGGTCTTGGCGCTGACGCCCAGAATCTGCGCCGCGCGCGTTTTGTTGCCGCCCGCAAACTCGATCGTGCGCAGGATGAATTCCTTCTCCATATCGTCGAGGCTGGACCCCAGGATGACCTTGACGCAGCCGTTCTCTGCCGTCGAAGCCGTCTGAAACTCATCGGGAAGGTCGCTCTTCGCGATAATACGGCCGCGGCAGACGATCAGCGCGCGCTCGATCACATTGCGTAGCTGACGAACGTTGCCCGGCCACGGATGAGACCGCAGCGCGGCCAGACACTCGTCGTCGACACCGGCCACGTCGCGCTTGTTGATCGCGGCATACTGCTGCACGAACTGATTAACCAGGATGGGCAGATCTTCGAGACGTTCGCGCAACGGCGGCAACTGAATCGTAAAAACATTAAGCCGATAGAATAGGTCCTCGCGCAGCTTGCCGTCCTTGACGGCCTGGACGATATCGCGATTGCTCGCCGCCAGCACCCGCACGTCAAGCGTCAACTCGGTGTTTCCGCCGACCCTTCGCACGCGCCGCTCCTCCAGCACGCGCAGCAGCTTGGCCTGCAGCTCCGGCTTCATCTCGGTGATCTCGTCGAGCAGCAGGGTGCCGCCGTTTGCCGCCTCGAAGCATCCCTCGCGTCGCCGCTCGGCGCCGGTGAAGGCGCCCCGCTCATGTCCGAAGAGTTCGCTCTCCATCAGCGTGTCGGGAATTGCCGCGCAGTTCACGCCAACGTACGGTCCCGTGCGGCGCGCCGACATCTGATGGATCGTGCGCGCGACCAGCTCTTTGCCGGTGCCGCTCTCGCCGGTGATAATCACCGAAGCGGCCGATTCCGCCACCCGCTCGATCATCGCCAACACCCGGCGCATCGCGGCCGAAGCGCCGAACAGCGGTCCCAACTCACCCACCTCGGCCAGGCGCCGCCGCAGCGAGAGGTTTTCGTCCCGCATCGCCACGTTATCGGCAAGGTTGCGCAGCACCTGTTTCAAATGTGGCGGGTCAACCGGCTTGCGCAGATAGTCCACTGCCCCGAGCTTAATCGCCTCGACCGCCTCGGGGACGTCTCCCTGTCCCGAGATGATCATCGTCGGCAGATAGGCGCCGGTCTGGCGAATCTCACGCAGCAACTCGAGCCCGTCCTTGCGCGGCATCCGAAGATCCGCCAGCACGATATCCGGCTGAAAGCTATTGATCAGCTCGGAGGCCTCAACGCCGTCGGCCGCAATAGCGGTCTCATAGCCCCACGAGCTCAGCGTTTCGCGCCATTCCTGATGGGTCGCCACGTCGTCCTCGGCGACCAGAATACGGGTCTGCTTTTTCATGGATTGCCCCCTTATGGCTGAGCGAGTAATCGGCAACTACCGTGCCGTGAAAAAACTCGGGTTTGCTGCGTAAATCTGAGTAATAATGTGAAAAAACTACTGCGACGCGAAAAATTTTCATAGCGCAGCACGCCGTGAAGGCGAATATCTGGCGGAAGGGAGTCCCCTTATGTCGATGGTCAGGCGGCCGCGCGACCGCCGATCAACGCGCGAGGGATTAGTGCGCGCTCGACGGACGCGCCGACGGGGCTCCGTTCTTTCCCGCCTGGCTGGACCCGACCGGGTTCGACGAGGTCGCCCCGGTAGTTGCCTTCGCCGGCGCGCTGACCGGCACCCGCAGCCGCCGGCCCTCGAAGATGCTTCCATTGGTGCGGCGCGCCGAGGTATAGGCCAGAAACAACGAGGTCGAAAAGAAGACGATCGCGAGTGCCCACGTCGTCTTGGTCAGCAGATTTCCCGCACCGCTCGCCCCAAAGACGGTCTGGCTCGATCCGCCAAATACCGCGCCGACATCGGCGCCGCGACCCTGCTGCAGCAGGACCACCCCGACCAGCGTGATACAGACCAGGATATGAACCGTGATTACGATACTTATCAGCATTACGATTGAACTATTCCGTGGGCCGACCGGCGCGCACGATCGCGGCGAATGACGCGGCTTTCAAGCTTGCCCCGCCGACTAGCGCACCGTCAATATCCGGTTTCGCGATCAGCGCCTCGACGTTCTCAGGCGTCACGCTGCCGCCGTAAAGCAGCGGAATTTCGTCGGCAGGCTGGCGACCGAAATGGTCGCGCAGCGATTCGCGCAGCGCCGCATGGACTTCCTGCGCCTGTTCGGGCGTGGCCGTTCGCCCCGTCCCGATCGCCCACACCGGCTCGTAGGCGACGATCACGCGCTTGCTGTCTTCGGGTTTCACCGCGCTAAGACCGTTTTGCAACTGACGGAGCACCACTTCGAGAGTCGCGCCGCGGTCGCGTTCATTCAGCGTTTCGCCGACGCAGAGGATCGCATTGAGGCGCTTCGCGATCACTCCCGCAACTCGCTTGCCGATCAACTCGTCGCTCTCGCCGAAAATGTGCCGGCGCTCCGAATGGCCGAGGATGACGTGGCTCACCCCGAACGCCTTGAGCATCGTCGGTGCAATCTCGCCGGTGAACGCGCCCTGGTCCTCGAAGTGAGCGTTCTGCGCGCCAAGCAGGATCGATGATCCGGCCAACGCCTGCGCCGCCGCGGGAATACTGATGAAGGGCGGTGCGACCAGGATATCGCGATCGCGACTCAGATGCGCCGCCTGCGGATCGAGCTCCCGGCGCAGCTCGGCGATTAACGCGCGCGCCTCGTTCGGCCCGAGGTTCATTTTCCAGTTCCCGGCAAAGAGTTTCCTCCTCATGTGCGCTCCGCCTGGCGGCCGGCTGTACCCGCCGGCCCCACCTCCATCTTCATCGTTCCCGGATCCGAACCGGGCTGCGGCGCGTGGCCGCTCACCCGCTCAGCGATCCTCCAGGGCTTTCACGCCCGGCAATTCGATTCCTTCGAGATACTCGAGCGTCGCCCCGCCGCCCGTCGATATGTGGGTAAACCGGTTCGCCCATGGCTGTCCCGCGAGCGCCGCCGCCGTGTCGCCGCCGCCGATCAGACTGGTTACGCCGGTAAGCTCCGCGATCGCCGCGCCGACCTGCAGCGTGCCCTTGGCGAAGGCCGGCAGCTCGAAAAAACCGAGCGGCCCGTTCCATACGATCGTCTTCGCGCGCCGTATCTGCTCGATAAACTCGGCCACGGTGCGCGGCCCGATATCCAGCGCCATCCGATTCATCGGGATCTCGTTGACGATCTCGGGCGTCGCGTCGGCCGTCGCCGTCGCCGCCACCACGTGATCGATCGGCAGCACCAGCGCGACGTTTTTCTGCAGCGCCAGCGCCTCGAGTTCGCGCGCCGTGGCCGAAGGCGAAACCTGCTTGTCGTTCTGCTTGATCGGTTTCTCCTCTTCGACCTTCGAGAGCCCGACCGGCAGCCCTCGCGCCTTCAGAAACGTATAGGCCATCGCTCCACCGATGAGGATCGCATCCACCTTGCTCATCAGGTTGCGTATCACGCCGATTTTGTCGGTGACCTTGGCTCCGCCCAGGATCGCGACATACGGATGCGCCGGGTTTTCCGTCACCGCGCGCAGCGCTTCGAGCTCGCGCAGCATCAGGAAGCCCGCCGCGCGCTCCTGGATGAAGCGCGTCACCCCGACCGTCGACGCGTGCGCGCGATGCGCGCTGCCGAAGGCGTCGTTGACGTACTGGCTCTTGCCGCGCGCCAGCTCGTGCGCGAAATCGCGATCGTTCGCTTCCTCCTCCGGATGGAACCGCAGGTTCTCGAGCAGAATCGCTTCGCCCGGCCCGAGCGCCGCGACCATCCGCCCGGTCACTTCGCCGATACAGTCGGGCGCGAGCGTAACCTTGCGGCCGAGCGCGCCGCTAAGGTACTCCGCGACCGGCTTGAGACTCAGCTCGGGCGTGCGTTCCTTCGGCCGCCCCAGATGGGAGCAGAGCACCGCGCTTCCCTGATGGTCCAGGATGTAGCGAATCGTCTCGAGGCTCGCGTCGATCCGCGCCGGATCGGTGATGCGGCCGCTGTCGAGCGGCACGTTGAAATCACAGCGCACCAGCACCTTCTTTGCGGTGAAGTCGAGACTCGTAATCGATCTAGCGGCCATCGTGCTCGCGCTTCCTCGAGAACGTCATGAGCGGCGCCCAATCCACTCCGCCTTTAATCAGAGCTTGGCGGCGACGAAAGCCGTCACGTCGGCCAGCCGGTTCGAGTAGCCCCATTCGTTGTCGTACCAGGAGAAGACCTTCACCAGGCGCTTGTTCAGCACCTTGGTCAACGGCGCGTCGAAAATTGATGAGTGCGGATTGTCGTTAAGATCCACCGAGACGATCGGCTCGTCGCTGTACTCGAGAATTCCCTTGAGCGGACCGCTGGCCGCCGCCTTCATCGCGGCGTTGACCGCCTTCTCGTCGCAGTCGTGTTCGACCGTCGCGGTCAAATCCACCAGCGAAACATTGGGCGTCGGCACCCGGATCGCAATCCCGTCGAGCTTGCCGTTGAGCGCTGGCAGCACGAGCCCGATCGCTTTCGCCGCGCCGGTCGAGGTCGGCACCATCGAGAGTCCGGCCGCGCGCGCCCGCCGCAGGTCCTTGTGCGGCCCGTCCTGCAGCATCTGGTCCTGCGTGTACGCATGCACCGTGGTCATCAGGCCGTGCACGATGCCGAACTCTTCGTGCAGCACCTTCGCCACCGGCGCCAGGCAGTTCGTCGTACACGACGCGTTCGAGATAACGTCGTGCTTGCGCACGTCATACGAATCCTGGTTGACCCCCAGGCATAGCGTGATATCAGCCCCGTCGGCCGGCGCGCTGATCACCACCTTGCGCGCGCCCGCCCCGAGATGCAGCGCGGCCTTCTCGCGCGCGGTAAACAGCCCCGTCGATTCGACCACCACCTGCACCCCGAGCTCCTTCCACGGCAGCTTCGCCGGATCGCGCTCCGCCAGCACCCGGAGCGCGTGGCCGTCCAGCATGATCTGCCCGCCCTCGGCCTTGACCTGATACGGCAGATGCCCGTGAATCGAATCGTATTTCAGCAGATGAGCCAAAGTCGGCGCGTCCGTGATATCGTTGACCGCGACTATCTCGATTTCCTTCTTGCCCAGCGCCGCTCGATAGAACATCCGCCCGATGCGGCCGAAGCCGTTGATTCCTACCTTGATCGCCACGCGTTAGCCCTCCATCGGCAAGCTCTCCGCTGTGCCTCTGATGCGCCTCAGGTTAGCAACAAGTACCGCCGTATTCTATGCAATCTGTCCGTTCGCTTGACCCTCGTCCGAATCCTGTGCGATGAGGCCCGATGGAGGAACCAGGCATGCGCCGCGATATCGAAATCAATGCTGAAGGTGCCACGCTCCGCGGATGGCTCTACCTGCCGGACCGCGCCCCGGCGACGGTTCCCGCGGTCGTGATGGCCCATGGCTTCTCCGCGGTCAAGGAGATGTATCTCGACCGCTACGCCGAAGTGTTCGCGGCCGCCGGATTAGCCGTCGTGGTTTTCGATAATCGCAACTTCGGCGCGAGCAGCGGCGAACCCCGCTATGAAATCGATCCCTGGCAGCAGGTGCGCGATTACCGCCACGTCATCACCTGGGTCCGCCAACAGCCCGGCATCGATCGCGATCGGATCGGCGTCTGGGGCTCGAGTTACAGCGGTGGCCACGTGCTCGTCCTGGGAGCCATCGACCGCCGCATCAAATGCTTGGTCTCCCAGGTCCCGCTCGTCAGCGGATCGCGGAACCTGAAGCGACTGGTCCGCGCCGATATGTTCGCCGCGCTGCGCGAGCAGTTCGACGCCGACCGCGAGGCGCGCTTCAACGGCGCGCCGCCGACGATGATCCCGGTCGTCAGCGAAGATCCCCTGGGCCCCGCCGCGTTGCCCACCGCCGACTCCTGGTCATGGTTCACCGAGACCGGCCGCGCGCGCGCTCACGCCTGGCATAACCAGGTCACCCTGCGCACCGTCGAGATGCTCTCCGAGTACGAGCCAGGCTCCTATATCGACCGGATCAGTCCGACGCCGCTGCTCATGATCATCGCCGACGGCGATCATCTCGCGGTCGCCGACGAAGCGTTTGCCGCCTATAATCGCGCGCTCGAACCGAAGCGCCTCCTGGTCCTGCGCGGCGGCCATTTCGACGCCTATATCCGCGACTTTGCCGCATCGAGCAACGCCGCCCGCGACTGGTTCGCGACGCACCTGCGCTGAGCTCGACGCCGGCCCGGGCGCAGAGGCGTCGGCGCTATTTCTTCCCGACCGTGGCCGGGTCGATCGCGACTGCACTCGGGCCGAAGACCATCCCGTGCGGCGCCGCGAGTCCCGTCACCACCGGCGTGACGGTTCCGCTGTTCAGATCGTCAAGCACCACGTCACCCACGTTCACCGCGTTCGAATAAACTTCATTCGCCGCGAAGTACGGCTTGGTGATCACGTAAATTACGTTCGCGCTGGTGTCGGTTACGTAGAGATTGCCCGCGGTCGAGAACGTTCCGGACGTCAAGGAATAGGTAAAGACCGTATCGTCCACTTCGACCGGAGCGCCGTCCAGCGTCAGCGGCACCCGCAGAATCGGATTCGTCGCACCGGCGTTGCGCACGATATAGAGCGAATCGTCGCTGCGATTATCCAGCACCAGCTCGCCGGCCGGATCGATAGTCTGCGAATCCGGATCACCGATCGTGTCGGTGGTCTCAGCCGCGTTCGTCACTACGTTCCACACGCTAGCCGGCGCCCCCGGCACGACCGAAGTGAACACCGTGTCCTTCTTCTTCGGCTTGCCGACTAGCTCGAGGATAACCGGCGTGGTCGTGTCGGTCTGCGATGACGCTGTGATGAAGAGATCCTTGTCCTTCGGCCCGGCGAAGACGATATCGTCGAAACCGCCCGTGATGAGCGACGACGTGAACGGCCCATACTGCTTGGTCTTGCCGCTCTTGCTCTTCGTAATCGCGATCATTGGATTGCCGTCTTCGTCCTGCGTGGTCCACACATCACCCGTCTCGGGATTGATTTTGAGGCCGTCCAGGTGGCCCGGGATGGTGATGTTCTGCTTGACGCTCGGCGGCGTCGTCGTGATGTCGTACTCGACCAGGTTGCTGTCCGCTGGCGTCCCCGTCGGACAGTTCGTCGTGCCAATTTCAGAAGGACCGAAGGTACACGCGCCATTGCCGTAGCCGACCCACAACGCCGTGCCGTCCGCGGAGAGTGCAATATCGTCAGGTTGAGATGCGCCGGTCGGCGGCACCCCGGCGAAAGTTGTAATCGAGTATGGCGCCACTGCCACCGGCTGAGCCTTCACGGCGACGGGTCGCAGCGCCATCGCGGCTGCGCCCCCTGCGGCGATAAGCAGTGACCCCACTCTTGAATTTGCCTTCAGCATCATGGTTCCTCCCGGGACGACGCAGCCGACGCGCTCGTGTTTGTCCGCTGCGATGCCCATATGTACGCCAGATGCCGAAGCGCCGTTGTTACGCGCCGGTTGCCTTCAGGCGAAATCAGGGTGAACCCCTGATTTCCCTCGGCGCCGTACCTCTGTCTAAGGCCTATGCCCCAGGCTTACAGGCAATAATTACTCAGCGATAAGCACGAAAAATCTATTCTTCGCGTTTTAATTCACGCATTTGCTATCTAATGCTCCACCCACGATGGCGTGGTCGTTGCTTGCCCTTGCGCTATGCCGCGTTTCTTCGACCTGTCTATCGCGATCCTCGCACTCACCGTCGTCACTCTGCCGGTTGCGTCCGCCCCCTGCGCTGAGTCGAGCACCGCCGCCGCTTCATCCGCCGCTGTGCCCGGCAAGACCCTCAAGGCCAAGGCGACGCTTTATCCCAACGCCTGCGAAGGCCACGAAACCGCTGCCGGCACGACGTTTCATCAGGCGGACCACGTCGCTGCGTCGAACAAGCTGCCGCTCGGGACCACCGTCAAGGTCACGAATCTCACCAACGGCAAAAGCACCAAGGTGACCGTCCTTGATCACGGTCCCGCGCTCGGTGCGCATCGTATCGACCTCTCGCAAAAGGCTGCAAAAGAGATCGGCCTCACCCATCAGAAGGGCATCACGCCGGTCAAAGTTAAAATTACGAGTACACCCGCGCCGGACCAGGCGAACCCGCCCGGCGACGCGCAGGTTTCACGGTAAACGCCGCCCGCTTAACGCCCGCCCGCGCCGTGATGTCGGCGCAGCCGGACGGCGGTCCTTCGCGCTTTCGCTTAAGCGACCCGCGGCAGCACCCGGGTCCAGAACAGCTCCATCATCCGCATCAGTCGATCGCTCGGAATCAGTCCGTTGTACATCCACGCGAAGATCCAGCGGACTGGCAGCCGCTTGACGAGACCCTCGAGCTGCCGCGTTACCGTGTCGACGGATCCGACCAGGGCGAGCCCGTTCTCGAACAGGTCGGGGTTCTTGCCGGTCTTCGGATCGACCAGCCCCTGCGAGAAACCGAATGGCTCGAACCATTCCTTGCCGCAGAAATAGCCGCTGTCCCGCCAGATCGCCTTGGCCTCCTCGTCGGTGTCGGCGATGACGAGATCGCGCAACACTCCCATCCCTTCCCCGAGCGGCTTGCCCGAGGCCTCAGCGTAAATCTCGCACAACTGATGCTCGTAGGCGGGGAAGAGCGGCGGCAGCACGGCGGTGGCGTTCTCGGCCGCGCACCAGCGGATGCTCCGTTCCGACGAGGCAAAGGGCTGAAAGACCGGCGGATGGGGCTTCTGCAGCGGCTTCGGCACGACGCTCACCGCCTTGACGATGCCGTTTTCGACGCCGCGTCCCCACTTGCGCGTCGCTTCGAGCGGCCATGGCGTTTCGCCCGGCGGGACGCGCCAGTATTTGCCCTGGTAGCTCAGGGTATCCTCGGTCCACGCGCGTTTGATGATCCGGTAGCACTCTTCGAACGCCGCGCGATTGGCCTCGTCGATGGCGTCGTGCTGATGCGGTTGCGCGCCATGAATCCCGTGCGTCTGCTGCGCCATGATATCGACCCAGCGCCGCTGATAGCCGCGCGCGAAGCCGGCGTTGGCGCGTCCACCCGTCATATGGTCGAGCATCGCGATATCTTCGGCGACGCGCAGCGGATTGTTGGCCGGCAGCACCACGCCGAGCTGTCCCACCCGGATTCGCCGCGTCTGCATCCCGACGAACAGATCGAGCATCACCGGATTGTTCGAAAGCTCGAAACCCTCGCCGTGAAAATGATGCTCGGTGAAGGAAATCGAGTCATAACCGAGATCGTCGGCGAGTTTTGCCTGCTCGGACAGCTCCGACAGCATCCGGCGATAGAGATCGCCGCGCAGCCCCACCATCCCGCGCTCGATTTCGGCGCGGGTGCCGACCGTCGGCAGATAGAACAGGGATACCTTCATATCAACTCCAGCATCGTCAGGCGGATGGCCATGTGTTCAGCGAATCATATAGGGCGGCGGCGACTACGGCGAATAGGGCAGCGGCGAACCCTGCCGGGTTGAGCGCGCCGTCCGCGCCGCTTAATCTGCGCTGGCATAGCAAAGGGCGAGGGGTGCGAACATGCTCAAAGAGTTTCGGGAATTCGCGATGCGCGGCAACGTCGTCGATATGGCGATCGGCATTGTCATCGGCGCCGCCTTCGGCAGAGTCATATCGTCGCTGGTTAACGATATCATCATGCCGCCCATCGGCCTGGCGCTCGGGCGCGTGAACTTCTCCGATCTATTCATCGCGTTGAACGGCAATCACTACGCCAATCTCGCTGCGGCCAAGGCCGCCGGCGCGCCGACCATCAGTTACGGCATCTTTATCAACAATATCCTCGATTTCCTGATCGTCGCCTTCGCGATGTTCCTCGTCGTCCGGCGGATGAATCGTCTGTTCCCCCCGCCGCCGGTCGAAGTGACGACGCGGGAATGCCCGTTCTGCCTCTCGACGATTCCGCTGAAGGCCTCGCGCTGCCCCAACTGCACGTCGCAAATCGCGGCCTGAAGTGAAACACGAGGCCGGCTTGCTCGAAGCGCGGCCCCGTTTTGATCAGGACGAAGCTTAGCGACCGACGACGAAGGCGCAGCTCGTGGTGCCGCTGCCACCGATATTCAGCATCGCGAAGCGCTTTGCGCCTTCCACCTGGTACTCGCCGGCGCGCTGCGTCACCTGGCGATAACAGTCGAGCATCTGGCGTACGCCGGTCGCGCCCACCGGATGACCGGCGCCGATAAGACCGCCGCTCGGATTGATCGGCAGTTTGCCGCCCATCTCGATGACGCCTTCCTCGATCGCCTTCCACGATTCGCCGGGCCCGGTCAGCCCGAAATGATCAATCGCCATGTATTCCGAGGTCGTGAAGCAGTCGTGGGTCTCGATGCCGTCGACGTCGAAGACCGAGGCCACACCGGCGCGCCGGAAGGCGTCGAGGATCGCCTGCCGCGTATGCGGCAGCACGTAGGGGTTGTCCTTGCTCTCGGCCACCTTGGCGTCGAATTCCATCCGCGCCGTATGATGACCCCAGCCGAGGATGCGCGGCAGATCGTCGAGCTTGATGCCGCGTCGCCGGGCATAGTCGGCCGCGAACTTCTCGGCGGCGAGGAACAGCACGGTGCAGCCATCGGTCACCTGTGAACAATCGCCGACGCGGATTCTTCCCGCGAGCACCTGCTGAAACTTGCTCTTCTGGTTCGGATCGCTCTCCGCCCGCGGCCATCCGCGGGTCTGGGCCAGCGGATTGCGGCGCGCGTTCGAATAATTGATCGACGAGATGTGGGCGAGATGCTCGTCCTTCAGGCCGAAGCGCTTGTCATACTCATCGCCGAGCCGGCCGAACAGCCGCGGGAACGGATAGTCCTTGCCCTTGCACTCCCGCTCGTACCATCCCGCGGTGCCGAGAAAATCGCCGCCGGTCGCGGTATCGACCGTCTTCATCTGCTCGAGTCCGATGACGGCGGCGCAGTCGTAGCGGCCGGCTTCGAGATCGGCCGAAGCCGCCAGAATCGCTATCGACCCCGAGGCGCAGGCGGCTTCGTGGCGGCTGGTCGGGAGACCGGCGAAAGCGGGATCCAGTTCGAGGAAAAAGGCGCCGAGCTGGCCCTGCTTCGCGTACAGTTCGGCGGCGAAGTTGCCGAAATGAGCGGTGCCGATATCGCGGGGTTCGAGCCCGGTGGCGGTCAATGCCTCCGTGGTGGTCTCGCGCAAGACCTCGACGAAGTGCTTGCCCTCCTTGTTCCAGTTGCGGGCGAAGTCGCTCTGCGCGCCACCGAGGATATAAACGGGTCCTTGTGCCATGTCCGACGCTCCTTGAATGAGGCCAATGCGCCGGCTCGAGCATCGCGCCGCCGGCACTGAAGGTTTCTAATTAACGATATAGCACAAGCGCCATCTATCGAAACTGTGGCCGCCCGGGCGACCGCGGCGTCGAATCAAGGGGCGCTCGCGGCGTTCGCGGGCGGCGGCCTATGCGGCCGCGAGCGGCACGCGCGCAAGATGGCCGTCGAGCTCGACGAGAAGCTGACTTAGGCGCTGCCAGGATTCGATTTCCGCGAGGATTGCGCGGCGCGGCGCGATCTTCCATTCGCCAATCTGGGCGAAGCCATCGGCCGCGATCTGGTCGGCAAAGCTCGCCACCTGCTGGACGAGCTCCTCGGCGGAGTGACTCGCGGTGAGCGCCACGGCGGCAGTGCTCGAGAGGTAGTCGGGGCCTTCAAAGTGATCGAGCCAACCCTGCAGGTGTTCCCGGACGGCGCCTTCGGCGGCGCGGCGCGCCGCCCGTGCTGCTGCCGCCAGCGGCGGCGTCGGGACCTCGAGGCGATCGCGATCAATCGATCCGAGCCGATACGCGATCCGGCGCAGGGTGCCGACCGCATCGACCATCGCGGCGGGATCGACCCTGGCGGCTGAGCCTTCCAATGCCGCATCGTCGGCCACCGAGAGCATCTCGGCCTGCGCCGTGGTGATCGCGGTCAGTTCGGCATTCATCCGCGCGGCGTCGGCGGCGGCGGCCGATCCGGGGACGAGTTCGAGGGTTGCGCGCAGAATTTTGCGCAGCCGCGGCGCCAGCGCTTCGTGCGCGTATTCGGGAGTGATGACCGTCGCCGCAACCGTCGCGATGAGGGTGCCGAGAGCCACCGCCCACAGGCGCCAGAGCGGTTCTTCGATCCTGAGCGCCGGACCGAGGCCGATGAAAATCAACAGGAAAGTGGTGCCGATCTGTTTGCCCGCATAGGCCGTGCGCCCGCTGCCGAGCCCGCTGTAGCCGGAAACCAGCAGCACCGCGAAGATCGCGATCAGGTACGAGGGCAGGGAGGTGAAGTTCGGCGCGACGACAATAATCGCGGCGATGGTCAGGGCGCCGCCGACGATCACTCCTGCCAGCCTGAGGATCATCTTGCGCAGCGAGGCGCCATAGGTCGGCATCACGGTGACAATGATCGTGGTCAGGATTGAAGAGAGGTCGGCGCGATGGGCGGTCAGGCCGGTGATGAACCCGGCGATGGTCGCGACGGCCACCTTTGCGCTGTAGCGCACCGCTTCGTAATCGAGCGGGAGCAGCGGTCGCGGCGGCGTCGCCGCGGGCAGCGCGAGGTCGGGATCGCCCAGCGTCGCCTGCAGCGGACGTTCGACCAGGCTCGCGATCGCGCGAAGGCTCTGATGATACGCAGCGAGGTTGGCGACTTCGGCCGCGCCGCGCGACGCATAGTCGGGCCGGGCGGCGACGATTCGAGCCTGGAGCGCGGCAAGAGGCGGATCGACGAGCGCGATGACCGCCGGCGGTGCCGTCAAATCCCCCGCCTGCAGCCGCGGCACTACCGACTTCCTGAGCTCATCCAGGGCCTGAGCGAGAGCCGCGACGGCCTGCGCGAATTCCGGCCGCAACTCGGTTCGTAATTCGCGCGGAACGGCCGCGACGGCCAGGATTATCATCCGGTCGATCGCGTTGTGGAGACGAGCCTCGCGGGTGATGGCGGCGAGCAGGAAGGCCCGACGTTGCGGACTCAGCCCCTCGAGCGTGGCCCGCGTCAGCAGCTCGAGCCGCGTGGGGAGGTCGGACGTAAGGGGCACGATTCGCGACACGGGCGTCGGCGCAAAGTAGAGCCGGTCGGCTTCGCGGATACGACCGGCGGAGCGTCCGAGGCTTTCGGCCAAAGACGCGATCAGCACGGCTTCGGCCGGGTCGGGCCAGAGCACTTGGTCGAAGACGATGACCGTCAGCACCGCGACCACGGCGCCGGCGAAAAGCTCAGCGGAGGCCCAACCGAAATTTGCCGGATCAAAAACCGCTCCGTAGCAGGTGTCGAGCACTACGACCTGCACGATCAGGACGAGGCCGCCGAGGTTGCGCAGTCGGTTGAGATAGCTGGTCAAGCCGACGAAGCTCGCGATAAACGCGAGCATCAGCCATGGTGCTTCGACCAGCATCCCGGCCAGCGGAAAGGCCAGCGCGACGGTCGCGCCGAGCGCGCCGAGGAAGGCGAGGCCCTTGCGCAGCGAGAGCATCGCCTGCGGCGTGCCGACGAGGATCCAGATAATGTAAACGCCGAGCACCGAATCGATGTGCATCGCGGCTTCGAAACCGGCGCAGAGGGTTGCAATGGTCGCCATCCGCAGCGACAGCCGGGCGCGGCGCGGATTCCAGGCGAGCTCGGATTGGAGCAGCGCCGGGAGCGAGTCGAAGCCCAGCGCGAAGCGTCGAGCCACGACCGGGTGAGGGCGGCGCAGGCGCGACGCGAAGGTGGGGGCGGCGGAGGCCACGGCTAGCGAGGGCAGCCGATCATGGTTGAGCGGCCGACGTGTCCAGGTCGGGCGGAGTGGGGCGGCGCAGCGAGAGTAGACAACGGCGCCGAGGAAGTGTAACGCCGAAGATACAATGTTTCACGTGAAACCTTCGAAGCAACTGATGTTTCACGTGAAACATCAGAGTAGGTTTTGGTAATCGATAGATATCCACAGGAAATTTCCGCTATGCACAGGTATTTTTGATGCGTGGCCGCGACGACGGTTGACACGCCGGTAGCGGCGATGATCGGGTGAGCGAGGTGCGCGGTCAAGCCGTGGCGACATTCCGGTGGAGTCGCGGCCGGCGATGCCGATTCGGCGCGGGTGCGCGGCAGGGCGGCGGGTCGTGACGGTTCGGGCGCGGCGGCGGGGTGGCGCGCGGCGGAGGACGGTCGCGAGCATTTTGCAGAATCCGGGTGGGTTGACTGAGGCGAGTCGGCAGGCCAAACTGAATCAAACGCCCGAGTGGGCCCAAGGCTGCATTGTAGGTCTGGCGCCTCGCGTTAAGCGGGGACCAGGCTTTTTTTTGGCATCGCGGCCGCATCGTAACGAAAGATAGGACGTGCCTCCCGTGAAGAAATACCTTTTTACTCCGGGGCCGGCGCCGGTACCGCCCGAGGTTTTGCTCGAGATGGCGCAGCCGCTGATCCATCATCGCACGCCGGAGTTCAGCGTGGTGCTGGATAGCGCGCGGGAGCGGATGAAGCCGCTGTACGGCACGCGCCAGGAAGTGATTCTGCTGACGGCGAGCGGTACCGGGGCGATGGAGGCAGCGGTGACCAACCTCCTGCAGCCCGGTGAGGAGGCGATTTTCGTCAACGGCGGGAAGTTTGGCGAGCGCTGGGGCAAGCTGATCGAGGCGCACGGCGGGGTGGCGCGCGAAATCAAGGTCGAATGGGGCCGCGCGGTGCGGGTCGAACAGGTCGCCGAGGCGTTGCGGGCGTATCCTCGGGCGCGGGCGCTCTTCGTGCAGGCCAGCGAGACTTCGAGCTGCGCGCTGCATCCGATTGAGCCGTTGGGCGCGCTCACGCGCGAGCGCGACGTGATGCTGGTGGTGGACGGTATCACGTCGGTTGGCGTGATCGAGCAGAAGATGGACGCGTGGGGTATCGACGCGCTGGTGACGGGAAGTCAGAAGGCGCTGATGCTGCCGCCGGGGCTCGCGATGATCGCGCTATCGGAGCGGGCGCTGGAGCGGATGAAGAAGAATCGCGCGCCGCGCTACTACTTTGATCTGAGACGCGAGCTCAAGGCGCAGTGCGAGGAGCATATCACGGCCTACACGCCGGCGGTCGGCCTGGTGTTCGGTCTGCGCAAGTCGCTCGAACTGATTCTCGCCGAAGGTCTGCCGCAGGTGTTCGCGCGCCACGAGCTGATGGCGCGGGCGACGCGGGCGGCGGGGGTTGCGCTCGGGCTCGGGCTGATCGCGCCGGACAATCCGGCGCCGGGGGTGACCGGTCTGCTGGCGCCGGAGGGACTCGATACCGGCAAGGTGGTGCGCGCGATGCGTGATCGGCTGGGGGTATCGGTCCAGGGCGGGCAGGATCAGATGAAAGGGCGGCTGATCCGGATTGGCCATATGGGTCACATGGGGCCGCTCGATGTGCTGGTGGTGATCGGCGCCCTGGAGATCGCGCTGAAGCAACTCGGCCATCGCTTTGCGAGCGGGGCGGGGGTGGCGGCGGCGCAGGCTGTAATCGAGAGCTGGAACTGAAGACGATGCCGCACTATCGGGTGTTGTTGAGCGACGCGCTCGCGCCGCAGGGGATGGAGGTGCTGCAGCGGCAGGCGGAGCTCAGTGTCGAGGTACGGACGGGGCTCAAGCCGAGTGAGCTGGCCGAGGTGATCGGGGCTTACGACGCGCTGATCATCCGGAGCGCGACGCGGGTGACGCGCGAGGTGATTGAGCGCGCGGACAAGCTGCGGGTGATTGGTCGCGCCGGGGTCGGGGTGGACAACGTCGACCTCGATGCGGCGACGCGCCGGGGGATCGTGGTGATGAACAGTCCGCTGGGCAACAGCGTGACGACGGCGGAGCATACGCTGACCATGATGATGGCGCTGGCGCGGCATATTCCGCAGGCGGTGGCGGCGCTGCGGGCGGGTCGCTGGGAGCGCGGCAAGTTCGTCGGCACGGAGGTCTGCAACAAGACGCTGGGGGTGGTCGGGCTGGGCAATATCGGGCGGATCGTGGCGGAGCGGGCGCTCGGGCTGAAGATGAACGTGATCGGTTACGATCCGATCTTGACGGAAGAGGCGGCGGCGCGGCTGTCGATCGAGCGGATCGGCCTGCCGGAGCTGTTGCGGCGCGCGGACTTTATCACGGTGCACACGCCGCTCACCGCCGAGACGCGCGGGCTTATCGACGATGCGGCCTTCGCGCTGATGAAGCCGGGCGTGCGGATCATCAACTGCGCGCGCGGCGGGATCATTGACGAGGCGGCGCTGCTGCGGGCGCTCGAGTCGGGGAAGGTGGCGGGAGCGGCGCTGGACGTGTTCGTCGAGGAGCCGCCGGCGCCGGACCATCCGCTGCTGCATCATCCGCATGTGATTGCGACGCCCCATCTGGGGGCGGCGACGGACGAGGCGCAGTTGCAGGTGGCGGTGGATATCGCCAATCAGATCGTCGAGTTTCTGAGCCAGGGCACGATTCGCTTTGCGGTGAATATGCCGGCGGTGAGCGTGAAGGAGCTGCAGACGCTCGGTCCGCATCTCCATCTGGGGGAGAAGCTGGGGGTGCTGGTGGCGCAGTTGATTCAGGATACGCCGTCGCGGGTGACGGTGGGTCTGGCGGGGGAAGCGGCGAATCTGCGCGCCGAACCGATCGTGGCGGCGGCGCTCAAAGGTCTGATGAGCGGGTTTCTCGATCAGGAGCTCAATTATGTCAGCGCACCGTTCATCGCGCGCGAGCGCGGGATCACGATTACCGAGACCAGGTCGCGGGAGACCACGGACTATATCAACACGCTGACGGTCAGGGTCGAGACGCCGGGGGCGGTGCATGAAGTGGCCGGCGCGGTCTTCGGCGCAAGCGTCGTGCGGATCGTGCGGATCGACAACTATCGTATCGAGGTGCCGCCGGAGGGTCACTTCCTGATGCTGCACAATCGCGACGTGCCGGGCGTGGTGGGCGCGGTCGGGACGATTCTGGGGCAGGCGGGAATCAATATCGCGGGACTCGAACTCGGGCGCGATCGCGCGGGAGGGATGGCGCTCAGCCTGCTGCAGGTCGATGGACCGGTGGCGGCTGCGGTGCTCGACCGTCTGAAGACCCATCCGGCGATCGTTTCGGCCGCCACCCTGCGCCTGTGATCGCGGGGTGGGTCGAGACGGAGCGCGGGGGCGCGGGCGATCGAGCGCGCGACGATGAGCCGGGGCGCCGCGGATAAATGTCCGCCGCGGGCGCGCCGCCGGCTGGTCGGTGATCGGGAAGCGCGCGGGAGCGGGGGAGCGAAAGCAGCTTAGATGAAGACAGTAGCAGTCGTAGGCGTTCAATGGGGCGATGAGGGCAAGGGCAAGATCGTTGATCTGCTGGCGGCCGATGCCGATGTCGTGGTGCGTTTTCAGGGCGGCAATAATGCCGCGCATACGCTGGTGGTGGACGGCGAGAAGTTCATCCTGCGGATGATCCCGGCCGGCGCGCTGCAGGGCAAGGTCTGCGTGATCGGCAACGGGATGGTGGTCGATCCGCTGGCGCTGGTCGAAGAGATCGACGGGCTCAAGCGGCGCGGGCGCGCGCTCAGTCCGGCCGACCTCAAGATCAGTTACGACGCCCATCTGATCCTGCCGTACCATGGGGCGATTGACCGCGCGCGCGAGGCGCGGCTGGGCGGGCGCGCGATCGGTACCACGGGTTTCGGGATCGGTCCGGCGTACGAGGACAAGATGGCGCGGGTCGGGCTGCGCTTCGAGGACATGAACGAACGCGCGGCGTTTGCCGAACGGCTCGAGCGCAACGCGCGCGAGAAGAACGCGTTGCTCAAGGGGGTCCTGAAGGCGGCGCCGCTCAAGGTGACGGAACTGGTCGAGCAGGTGCTGCGGGCGCGTAATCGGCTGCGGCCCTATCTTTGTGATACGGCGGCCTATGTGCGCGAGGCGATCGGCGCGGGCCGGCGGGTGCTGTTCGAGGGCGCGCACGGCGTGATGCTCGATATCGATCACGGCACCTATCCGTACGTGACGTCGTCGAATTGCGGGGCCAGCGCGGTGTTCGGCGGCGCCGGGGTGGCGCCGGGCCAGCTCGACGGCGTCCTCGGGATCAGCAAGGCCTACGCCACGCGGGTTGGCGGCGGGCCGTTTCCGTCAGAGATGAGCGGCGCGCTGGCGGACAGTCTGCGCGACGAGGGAGCGGAATTCGGCAGCGCGACCGGACGGCCGCGGCGAATCGGATGGTTCGACGCAGTGCTGGCGCGCCATGCCGTCAGGCTCAACGGGATGGTCGGACTGGCAGTGACCAAGCTTGACGTGCTGACGGGGATCGACCCGCTGAAGATCTGCGTCGGTTACGAGAGCGGCAAGACGCGCTTCGACGAGGTTCCGGCGAGCCGGCGGCTGCTCGCGAAAGTAAAGCCGGTCTATGAGACGCTGCCGGGCTGGAGCGATGACGTCAGCGGCGCGCGCAATCTCGGCGATTTGCCGGTGAACGCGCGGCGCTATCTGGCGCGGATCGCGGAGCTTAGCGGCACGCGGCTCATGATGGTCGGCGTGGGCGCGGGCCGCGAGGCCGCGATCGTGATCGAGAATCCGTTCGCCGACTGAGCTCAGGCGCAGCAGACGGCGGCGAGGCTCGAGAGCGCGACGCCGCGGCGGCCCTGGCGGACGTCGTTACGGTCGTAGCCGTTGGTGCAGTAGCCGAGCGAGATGCCGCTTACGGGATCGGCCCAGGCTATTTGGCCACCAGCGCCGGGATGGCCGAAGGCGAGCGGCGATGTGGTCCGGCCGAAGCCGCGGAAATTGGCGAAGCCGTCGTCGCCCGCGACAATCACGCCGAGGGCGCGGTTGCACTTATACTTGAAGACCGGATCGAAGTAGTCGCCGGAGCGAACCTTGAGGGCCTCGCGCAGCGTCTCCGGCTGCCAGATAGGCGCGCCATCGGTGACGGGCGGATTGTGCAGGAGCGCCTGATAGAACAGCGCGAGTTCGGCCGCGGTCATGATACCGCCACCACCGGGCACGCCCGATTCGCGGGCGACGGGATGATTGAAGCCGACGATGGCGTCTTCGGTGACTTCGGTTTCGGGCGGCGGCGGCAAGCCCATCTTGCGATAGTCGTCGGCGGTGAGGGCCTCGCCGACGCAGACGATATCGGCGATGCGCGCCTGTTCGTGTGGCGGACGGCCGAGGCGCAGTTCGGGCAGGCCGAGGGGTTCGGCGATGCGGGTGCGGACGAAATCGCGGAAATCGAGGCCGGAGCGGCGGCGGATGATCTCGCCGAGGACCCAGAAGCCGGAGGTGGCGTGATAGACGAAGCGCTGACCGGCGGGAAACTGCAGGCGCCAGGCGGCAAACCGCTCGAGCATCCGAGTGCGATCGAGCCATTCATGCTGGGCGTAGGGGGCGAAGGGGAAACCGCCGGTATGGAGCAGCAGATGCTCGACGGTGACGGCAGTTTTGTCGTTGGGGGCGAACTCGGGAATGATGTCGGCGGCGCGTTCGGTGAGCTCGAGCTTGCGTTCGCCGAGCAGGATCCAGATGGCGGAGGCGATGATCGCCTTGGTGCAACTGAAAACGCAATAGAGCGTGTCGTCGGTCGCGGGTTTATCGACGCCGCCCTGAACGGCGTGGCCGAAGGTGCGCATCGCGGCGATTTTGCCGTTGCGGGCGATGGCGACCTGACAGGACGGGAGGAGTCCTTCGGCGACTTCGCGTTCGGCGCGGGCGAGGAGGGCTTCGACCTTGGCGGGGTCGAGGCCGACTTCGCGGGGATTTTCGGCGAACCAGCGCGCATCAAGCATGGGTTTCCTCCGACGGGTAGCGCCCCACTGATAACACGGCGAGGGCTATATGGAACAGGGTTGAAGGGGGTCGGGGGCCTGGGCGGAGATCCAGCCGGCGCGGCCGGGGAGGGTGGCGCGCACGACCTCGGCGAGCGGCAGCTCGGCGGCGTGCAGGCCGGCGGCGACCTGGTCGAGGCGGAGAAACTCGACGCCGCGCGCGCGGAGCGTCGCGAGGCATTCGGCGAAGGCGTCGAAGTGCGCGAGGCCTTCGGTTTCGGCGTGGATGGTATGAACGTTGAGCAGATCTTCGCTCATCCGGCGGAGGTAGAAATCGGCGAGTGAGGGTGCGGCGGCAAGCTCGGGGGTGCCGAGGACTTCATCGAGGGTGGGGAGAGTGGTGGGGATTTCCGGGGTGCGCAGCACTTCGCCGTCGACGCGGCATCGGTAGGGGCAGCGGCCGCGGGTATCGCTGCGATAATCGAGACCGAGGCGCTCGAGGGCGCGCATCGCGGCCGGGCTGACGCGCCATCCGGGGGCGGCGAAACTGCGCGGCGAGGTGGCGAAGATGGCGCGGTAGGCTTCGGCGGCCTCGGCGAGTTCGGCGCGCAAATCCGCGTCGCTCAGATCATCGATGTGGTCCTGCCAGAGGACGTGATCGTAGCCATGGATGCCGACCTCGAAGGTCGCGGCGAGGTCACGCAGGAGGTCGGGGAAGGCGAGGGCGATGGGCCGTGCTGGGAGGAGGGTGCCGGAGAGGATGGTGCGCCAGCCGTACATCGAGACGGCGCGCGTGCGACGCATCTTGGTCAGGAAGCCGGGATTGCGGAAGGCGCGCATCACGGCCCGGCCGGAATTGTCGGGCCCCATCGCGATGAAGAAAGTGGCGGGGAGCTGGTGATCGCGCAAAAGGCGCATCAGGCGCGGCACGCCGTCGCGCAGGCCCTGATGGGTATCGACGTCGATTTTGAGCGCGAGGCGCATCAGGAGTTGGCTTCCTCGCGAAACCATTTCATGGCGAGGGCGGTGCCGTCGCGGAGCGAGACTTTGGGTTCGATGCCAAGCAGGGTGCGCATCTTGGTGTTGTCGGGGACGCGGCGGGGGATATCCTCGTAGCTTTTGCCGTAGACTTCCTCCTGGGTGACGAAGCGGATGCGCGACTTGGTCGGGCCGTTCAGTTCGAGCATCAGGTGGGCGAACTCGAGGACCGAGGTTTCGACGTCGACGCCGATATTGATGGCGTGGCCGTCGGCGGCGGGGTTGAGGCCGGCGGCGACGGTGGCGGCAACCGCGTCGGTGACATAGGTGAAGCATCGGGTCTGCGAGCCATCGCCGATGACGGTGAGGTCGGCGCCGCGCAGCAACTGGCCCATGAAGATGGTGAAGAGGCGGCCGACGTCAACCTTGTCGAGGCGGGGGCCGTAAACGTTGAAATAGCGCACGACGGTAACCGGCAGACCGAGCTTGTGGTAGGCGAAGCAGAAGTGTTCGCCGACCGCCTTCGAGGTGGAATAGCACCAGCGATCGATGGTGGTGGCGCCGAGGACGCGGTCGTCGTCCTCTTTCCAGGGGACCTTGGGATTGCGTCCGTAGACTTCGGAAGTGGAGCTGAAGACCACCTTTTTGCCGTACTTGTAGGCGGCCTTCAGCACGTTCTGCGTGCCGTTCACATTGACGTTGAGGGTTTCGTAGGGATCGGCGACATAGTGTTCGACGCCGACGACGGCGGCGAGGTGGTAGATGAGATCGACGCGCGCGGCGAGGCTGTCGAGGAGTTCGAGGTTGAAGATGGTATCGTGGATATAGTGGAAGCGGGGTTGCTCGAGGAGATGGCGGACTTTGCCGATCGCGCCGGTATCGAGCACGAAGACCTCGTCGCCGCGCGCGATGAACGCATCGCTCAGGTGAGAGCCTAAAAAGCCGGCGCCGCCGGTAATCAAGATACGCATAGGGATTCCTCAATCAAGCCGCGCGCCGGGGTATTTGGCGAGCAGGGTCGGCGCCGGCGCGGCGGGTTCACCGTCGAGTTGCACGTCTTCGAGGAGCAGGGTGCCGGCGCCGGTCGCGACTTCGAGACCCTCGGGGGACGCGTCAAGGATGGCGCCGGGAGCGGCTCCCGGAGCGGCGTCGCGGCCGAGACGCGCGGACCAGACGAGCAGCCGCCGCCCGTCGAGCATCGCGAAGGCGCCGGGATACGGATGGGTCAGGGCGCGCACGAGATTGTAGATGCGCCGCGCCGGCCAGTTCCAGTCGATGCGGCCGTCGGCGGGGGTGCGCCGGCCAAAGTAGCTGCCGGCCGCAAGATCCTGCGGGAAGCGCGGCGCGCGGCCGGCGACGATGAGCGGATGGAGGTCGCGGATGAGGGCGGCAGCTTCGGGCAGCAGTTTGCGATAGAGGCTCAGCGCGGTATCGCTTTCCGTGATGGGCACGGCGCGCTGCCCGACGATATCGCCGGCGTCGGCGCGCGCCACCATGTGATGGAGGGTCACGCCGCCCTCGGTTTCACCATTGATGATCATCCAGTTGACGGGGGCGCGGCCGCGATATCTGGGCAGCAGCGAGCCATGCAAGTTGTAAGCGCCTCTGGGCGCGAGCCGCAGAACCTCTTCGGGCAGCAGATTGCGATAATAGAACGAGTAGATAATCGCCGGGCGGAGGCTGCGGAGGCGCTCGAGTTCGGCAGCTCCCCAGTGCTCGTCGAAAAAGACCGGGATGCGATGGCGGGCAGCGAGGTCGGCGCAGGACGACCACCAGACTTCCTCGTCGGGGCGATCGGGATGGGTGTAGAGGGCGACGATCGGCGCGCCCATCGCGAGCAGCTCGCGCATGCAGACGTAGCCGATCTCGTGGTAGGCGAAGAGCAGGCAGGGGGCCGCGCCGAGGTCAACGCCGCCGGCGGTCACGGGGGGCGGGTTCATCGCTCAGCGCGGCGCGGGCTCAGCGGCGACGGCGTCATCGGGCGGCGCGCCGTGGACCGCGCGAACGATATAGGTCGGTCGGCGTCGCACCTCGAGATAGATGCGCCCGATATATTCGCCGATGAGACCGATGGCGAGAAACACCAGGCCGAAGAAGAAGAAGGCCACGGCGAAGAGCGTCCAGAGCGCGCCTTCCTGCTGCGGTCCATAAATGATGCGGTGGCCGACGAGCACCAGCGCCATCAGGGTGGCGAGGACGGAGATGCCGATACCGATGAGGCTCATGGCCTGAATCGGCAGGTTGGAGAAGCCGGTCACGAGGTTGAGGCTCAGGTGAGCAAGCTTGAAGAGGCTGTATTTTGACTGGCCGGCGGCGCGTTCGGCGTGGGCAACAGGGATTTCGGCGATACGCTTGGCGAAGGAATTGGCCAGGGCCGGGACGAAGGCGGCCTTTTCGTCACAGGCGACGATGGTATCGGTGATGTGGCGCCGGTAGGCCCGCAGCATGCATCCATAGTCATGCATCGCGACGCCGACGATGGCCGAGGTCAGGCGATTGTGCAGGCGCGAGGCGAGGCGGCGATAACCGCTGTCATGGCGCGTTTGACGCCATCCGCCGACGACGTCGTTGCCGGCCTCGATGGCGGCGACGAGGCGCGGGATTTCCTCGGGTGGATTCTGCAGGTCGGCATCGAGCGTGACCACAATCTCGCCGCGACAGTTGCGGAAACCCGCGAGCAGCGCCGAATGCTGACCGAAATTGCGCGCCAGTTCGACCACGCGGACGCGGCGGTCACGTCGCGCGAGGTCGCGCAGAATCGTCAACGAGGCGTCGGTCGAGCCGTCATCGACGAAGATCACTTCACATGGACGGTCGAGCTTCGCGAGCGCGGGTGCGAGCCGGTTCCATAGCGCGGCGAGATTGGCCGCCTCGTTGTAGACCGGAATCACCAGGGAGACGAGCTCGGCAGAGGCGGCGGCGCTGAAGAGCGGAGAGATTTTCCCTGACGCGGTCACCTGTTAGCCTGCCATGTTTGCTTTACCCGAGCCTGCAACTGGCGATGCATTGTGACAAACCGATGTCGCTCGATAAAGATGGCGGTGGCCGTGTGGTCGTGCGCCAGGCGCAACGCCGAGGCATGAATCGCGGGGCGCACTGGTGGACGTTGCGCGGTCGATGGCGAAGCTGAAACGAGGGCCGCGGCTGGCGCTCTGCGCGCTGCTCGCGGCGCTGGCCTATGGCGTCGGACTGGGTCGGGCGGGATTGTGGGAGCCGGACGAAGGGCGCTACGGCGAAATCGCGCGGGAGATGGTCGCGAGCGGCGACTATGTCACGCCGCGCAATGACTGGGTGCCCTATTTTGAAAAACCGCCGCTGGTTTACTGGACGACCGCGGCGGCGCTCGAGACGGTGGGCGACGATGAATTCGCGGTGCGGCTGCAGGCCGCGCTGGCCAGTATCGGCACCGTCGTCGTGACGGCGATGCTCGGCGAGGCGATGTTCGGCGCGGCGGTTGGGATGCTGGCGGCGGCGGCGCTCGGTCTGAGTCCGCTGTTTTTCATCTTTGCACGGTTTGCCACGCCCGATCCGCTGCTCGCGTTCTGCTTCACGGCGGCGCTGGCGGCCTTTTACGGCGCCGCGACGAGCGGGGATTTTCATGAGGGCCGGAGTCGGCGGCTGATGCTCGCCGCTGCCGGATTGACCGCCCTTGGCACGCTCACGAAGGGCCTGGTTGCCCTGGCGCTGGCGGGAATGATCGGCGCGACGTGGCTTTTATGGGAGCGGCGCGGACGCGACCTGCTGCGGATCCGCTGGCTTGAATGCGCGGCGCTCTACCTGGTGATCGTCGCGCCGTGGTTCGCGCTGGCCGAGGCGCGAAATCCCGGGTTTCTGCGTTTCTTTATCGTGCACGAACACGTACAACGCTTTCTCGCGGATACGGAACACGGCTGGGGGCCGTGGTTCTTTGTGCCGATCGTTATCGCCGGGACGTGGCCGTGGATCCTCTTCGCGCCGTTGGGGATGGGTTGCGGCCAAGGTGGATCGGCCGCCGGCGAAGATGAAGCCGCCGCCGTTGACGGCGAATCGGCCGCGGAAGTTCGCGGTCGGAGGCGCTTTCTTGCGGTCTGGTTCGCCGCGGTGCTGGTCTTCTTTTCGATTCCGCGCTCGAAGCTCGGCGAGTATATCCTGCCGGGGCTGCCGCCGCTCGCGATCCTTGCCGCCTATGGTCTCGAGGGTTGGCGGCGTCGGCCGCCACGGCGCGCGGAACGCGTCGCGAATTGGTATGCGGGCTTGAACCTCGCGGTCGGAATCGCTGCTGCCGTCGCCGGGATTGCCTTCGGCTCGTGGTCGCGCAACGGCGGGCCGGCGATGGCGACGGATCTCAGGCGGACGTTTGCCAATGACGCGGTGCTTCTGGGCCTCGTGCTGGGAGTGGGCGGCGCGGCGTTCTGGGGAGCGGCGCGACGCTGCGGGCGACGCGCGGCGGCGGTCGTCGTGGCGGCGACGGCGGCAGCGTTAGCGGGGGTGATCGCGCAGGCGCAAATCGCGCTCTCCGAGGGGTTTTCTTATCGTTCCCTGGCCCGCACGATTGAGCCGTATCTCGACGAGGGCTGCGGTCTCGCGTCGTACCATCACTATACGCAGGCGCTACCGTTTTACACGGCGCGGCGCGAACAACTGGTCGGCTACCGGGGCGAGCTGGCGCCGTTCGCCGACACTGCGGGCGCGGCCGCGAGCTTTATCGGTGGCGACCGGCCGCTGCGGGCAAAGTGGTCGGGCGCGGGTTGCACGGTGCTGATCGTCAATCGGCAGGACTGGGCGCGGCTGCAGGGGCTGCTCGAACCCGCGGCGGTGGTCGGGTGCGAGGGCAAGAAACTCGCGGTGATCAATCGCGGGGCGCGCGACGCGAGCGTGGCAACCGGCTGCGATCAAGCCCAAACACGCAGTCAAAAGCCATAGACGGCCCAGACGAAGCCGCTTGGTTTACCGCTATCTTGCGGATAGGATTTCAAGCATGGATGCGGCAGAAGTGGCGGGGGCGGGTAGCGAGCCCGGCGAGCGGGCCGAGTCAAAGCCGGCATTCGGCGAGGCGCAGGCGGCGAGCGCCGAGGGCCAGTCGCTGGGCGTCTATCTCGCCCGGATGCGCGAGAAGCGGCGCGCCACGGTGGACGAGGTGGTGAGTCAGACGCGGATCCCGCGGCATTACGTGGCGATGATCGAGAGCAACGACTATTCGGCGATCGCCGATCAACTGTACGTGCTGCCTTTCCTGCGCCGTTACGCGGTTTTTCTCGAGCTTGATCCGGAAGAGATCGCAAGCCGCTTCGTGCGCGAAGTGCAGCGGGCCGACGGCGCGCCGCTGGCGCGCTCGATCGAACCCTACGAGATGGATCGGATCGTTGAGCGCAAGTGGCTGCGGCCGGCGCTGCTGGTCGGCGGCCTGCTCATCGTGATGATCGTCGCCTGGGTGGTGCAGTCACGCCATCATCGGCACGAGGCGATGGCCCATCTGGCGGGCGACCTTTCCCCGCATCCCGACGTGCATTAGCGGCCGCGGCGAGGGCGGCGGCCGTCGCGGACGAGCGGAAGCTGGATGCCCCCAATGATCCCGCCAAAGCGACTGCGGCTCGGTGATGGTCGGGTGATTCAACTGCCCGCGGTGATGGGGATCCTGAATGTGACGCCGGATTCCTTCTCCGACGGCGGCCAGTATCTGGAGCCGGCGCGCGCGCTCGAACATGCGCTCGCGATGGAAGCGGAGGGCGCGGCGATTATCGACGTCGGCGGTGAATCGAGTCGACCGCATGGCGCGCGCGCGATCACGGCGGCGGAAGAGCTCGAGCGGGTGGTGCCGGTGCTGCGGCTGCTCGGGCGCCATCTGCGGGTGCCGATCTCGATTGATACGCGCAAGGCGAGCGTGGCCCGCCAGGCGCTCGACCTGGGGGCGGCAATGGTCAACGACACCAGTGCGATGACCGCCGATCCAGAGATGATCGCGACGGTGGCGGCGGCGCGCTGCGCGGTGGTGCTGATGCATATGCGGGGCGGCCTTGAAGACCACGTCAAGTGGGCCCACTATAGTGATGTGGTGGCGGAGGTGCGGCGGTACTTGCAGGGCCGGGTGGCGGCGGCCGTCGCCGGGGGCGTCGCAGCGAAGCGCATCGTGCTCGATCCGGGGATCGGGTTTGCGAAGACGGCGCGGCACAATCTCGCTCTGTTGCATAATCTAAAGCGGCTGGTGAAGTTGGGTTTTCCGCTGCTCGTCGGCGCGTCGCGCAAGCGCTTCGTGCGCGAGCTGGCGGGGAGCGATCCGTGCATGGTCGAATGGGGTAACGCGGGGGTCAATGCGGCGGCGATTCTGAGCGGCGCGGCGATTGTGCGGGTGCACGCCGTCGCGCCGGCAGTGGCGGTGGTGAAACTTGCCGCGGCGATCCGCGACAACTGTATCTGAGTGTACGCTGAATGCACGGGATTCTCGGCGTAGTACCGCGACCGCGATGGCAGGATGCCGTCGATGTCCTGATCGTCGCCTACGTCATCTATCGGATCGCGCTGCTGATTCGCGGGACGCGGACCATGCAGATGGTGGCGGGTCTGGGGATCCTGGCGGCCGCCTTTCTGGCGTCGCAGACGCTCGGACTGTTCACCGTCAACTGGCTCTTGAGCAACTTTCTCGGCTCGCTGATTGTCATTCTGGTGGTGATTTTTCAGGCCGATATCCGGCGCGCGCTGATGGGCGTCGGCGCGCGGTCGTTTTTTACCGGGCGGCCGCCGCTGGCGGGGATGGCGCAGGAGCTGGCCGATGCGGCGGCGTGGCTTTCGGCGCGGCGTATCGGGGCCTTGATCGTGCTTGAACGCGACGTCGGCCTGCAGGACATTGTGGACACCGGGCGGGTGGTCGATGCGCGGCTGTCGCCGGAGTTGATTGAAACCATCTTCATGCGCGGATCGCCGCTGCATGACGGTGCGGTGATCGTCAAGGGTGGGCAGATTCTCGCGGCAGCCTGCCTGCTGCCGCTGTCGACGAATCCGAACGTGAGCCTCGCGCTCGGCACGCGCCATCGGGCGGCGATCGGGATCACCGAGGAGAGCGACGCGGTGGTGATCGTGGTTTCGGAAGAGACCGGGGCGGTTTCGCTGGCGCACGACGGCGAGCTCACGCGCGGGCTCGAAGTTGAACAACTGGTTGAGGTTCTGAGCGAATTACCGTCCTGAGCGCGGAGTGGGGGGCAGCCGGCGACGGTGCGCCGGAAGTGAGCCAAGCGATGTTGCCATCGAACCTGCCGAAGATCTCGCCCCAGGCGGAGTTGCGGCCGCCGGCTTCGCGGGTGCGGCGCGCGCCGACGATCGGCGCGCGGGTCTGGGCGATCGCGCGGCGCAATCTGGGTCTGCGGATCATTTCGATTCTGCTCGCGATCGCGCTCTGGCTGTTCGTCAATGCCGGGGAGCATGGTTCGATTCAGTCCTACTCGGTGCCGATCAGCTATCATCATCTGCCGCCCCATCTGGTGATCACCAATCCCCATCCGGAGACCGTGCGGGTGGTGCTGTCGGGGCCGCGCACGCTGCTATCGATCATTCAGCCGTCGCGGCTGACGGTGCGGCTGGATCTGAGCGGGGTCGGAATTGGCCAGGCGTCATTCCGGATCGAGCCGGATTCGTTCAGTAATCTGCCGCGGACGACGACGGTGACGAGTATCGCGCCGTCGCAGATCGTGCTGGATATCGACCGGATTGTCAGCGTCGATCTGCCGGTCCATGTGGTGACCAGCGGCAGTCCGGCGCCGGGGTATCGGATGGTCGGGTTGGCGGCGGACCCGCTGAAGGTGCGGGTGAGGGGGCCGAGCCGGGTGCTCGCGCGCTTCGATGACGTCGATACGGACCCGGTCAACCTGAGCGGACTCAACAATAATCTGACCGAGACGGTGGCGATTCCGACGCCGGCCCCGGGTGTGCGGATCGAGTCGCCGGCGGTGACGGTGACGGCGACGATCGCGCCGATTATCAAGGAGAAGGAGTTTCGGGCGGTGCCGGTGCAGGTGCGCAACAGCGTCAATGTGACGCGGACGTGGCCGGCGCGCGTGAGTCTCGTCCTGCGCGGACCGCAATTGACGCTCGACCATCTGGATCTCGCCAAGGCGGCTTACGTTGACGCCGACGGCCTGGGCCCGGGCTATTACGATGCGTCGCTGGAGCTGGATCTGCCGGACGGCGTGGAATTGGTGCACGAGACCCCCGGGCGCGTTAAACTGCGCATCTATCGCAGCAAGGCCTCGGGACAGGTGGGATAGGCGCGCATGAACGGTGAGGGTCAGAGCCTGTTCGGCACCGACGGTGTGCGGGGCACTGCCAATGTTGAGCCGATTACCTCGGAGACGGCGCTGAAGCTCGGGCGCGCGCTGGCGCATGTCTTCAAACCGCGCAGCGGGGCTCATCGGCGGATTCTTATCGGCAAGGACACGCGGCTGTCGGGCTATATGCTCGAGACCGCGATGGCCTCGGGGATCTGCTCGATGGGCGCGGACGTATGGCTGGTGGGGCCGCTGCCCACCCCGGGTATTGCGTTTTTGACGCGCAGCATGCGGGCCGACGCCGGCGTGGTGATCTCGGCCTCGCACAATCCGTTCGCCGATAACGGGATCAAGTTTTTTTCGCGCGACGGCTTCAAGCTCGATGACGCCACCGAGGCGCGGATCGAGCGGCTCGTGTTCGATGACGGTCTGCTCGCGGGGGCGCGGGCGGCGGCCGGCGATATCGGCAAGGCCAAGCGGATCGATGATGCGATCGGCCGCTACCTGGTCTTTTTGAAGAACTGCGTGCCGCGCACGGTGAGTCTCGAAGATCTCAAGATCGTCATCGACTGCGCCAACGGCGCGGGCTACAAGGTCGGTCCCGAGGTCCTGAGCGAGCTCGGCGCACAGGTGATCGCGATCGGCGACGCGCCGGACGGCGTCAATATCAATGCCGGATGCGGAGCGACCCATCTCGAGGCCTTGCGCCGGGCGGTGCTCGAGGCGGGGGCGGACGTCGGGGTCGCGCTCGACGGCGACGGCGACCGCGCGATCCTGGTCGATGAGCGCGGCGAGATTTTCGATGGCGACGACGTCATGGCGCTGATGGGCGCGCGGCTGGTGCGCGAGGGGCGCCTGAAGGACAACACGGTCGTCGCCACCGTGATGAGCAACTATGGGCTCGAGCGCGCGCTGAGCGAGGCGGGGGCGCGACTGGTGCGGACCGACGTCGGCGACCCGGCGGTATCCCGCGAGATGCGCGCGCACGGCTATACGCTGGGCGGCGAGCCGTCGGGCCACGTCATCTTCATGGACCATTCGACCACCGGCGACGGCCTTATCACGGCGCTGCTGGTGCTCACGCACATGGTCGAGACGCGCCGTCCGCTGAGCGCCTTGCGGCTGATGCGGCGGATGCCGCAGGTGCTCGAAAACGTGCGGGTACGCGAGCGGCGCGCGTTCAGCGAGCTCGGGGAGGTGCAGCGCGCGATCACCGCGGCGGAAAGTCAGCTACGCGGGCGCGGGCGCCTGCTGGTGCGCTACTCGGGGACCGAATTGCTGGCGCGCGTGATGGTCGAAGGGGAGCGCGACGAGGAGATAAGGGCGATCGCGCGAACGATCGCGCAGGCGATCCAGGCGCGAATCGGCGCGCCGATGGCGTCGGCGCCGCAGAAGGGCTAGATCATCACGCCGATGCGCAAACCGTTGCCGTTGAAGGCGCGCGGGCAGCCGGACGGAAGGGCCGCGGCCTGTCCGCAACGATCGGACCGCGGGTGTTAAGGCTCGGCGTCAATATCGACCACGTCGCCACGCTGCGGCAGGCGCGCCGTGCAACCTATCCCGATCCGCTCGAAGCGGCGCTCGCCGCCGAACGGGCGGGCGCGGACGCGATCACCATGCATCTGCGGGAGGATCGGCGGCATATCCAGGATGAAGACCTGTTTCGCGTGCGCCGCGCGGTCAGGATTCATGTCAATCAGGAGATGGCGCCGACCGACGAGATGCTCGAGATTGCGCTCGAGCTGCGTCCGCATGAGGTGTGTCTGGTTCCCGAACGGCGTGAGGAGCTGACCACCGAGGGCGGACTCGATGCCGCCGGTTTGCGCGAGCGGCTCGCGCCGCTTATCGACCGCCTGCAGATGAGCGGTATCGCGGTCAGTCTGTTTATCGAGCCGGAACCCCATCAGGTGGAAGCGGCAGCCTTGCTGAAGGCGCAATTTATCGAGTTGCATACGGGGCGGTATGCCAATCTCGTGGATGCGGACCGGAGCGGGCGCGCGATGGCGGCAAATAATCGCGGTGGCCGGGACGCCGCGCGCCGGGCGCCGCGGCCGGTCGGCAGCGCCGATCTGAGCGAGGCGACGCGCGAGGAGCTCGGACGGATCCGCGCGGCGGTCAGGCTCGCGCGCGCCCATCGGCTAAGGCCCAACGTCGGGCACGGTCTCAATTACGGCAACGTGCAGCCCCTGATCGGCATTCCCGGCCTCGTCTGGGCGCATATCGGTCATGCGATCGTGGCGCGGGCGGTGATGGTCGGGATGGGCCGCGCGGTGCGCGAGATGAAGCAGGCGCTGACCCGGGCGACGGTGAAATCGCGATGATTCTGCTCAGCGCGGCGGAGAGTCGCGAGCTCGACCGGCTGACTCAGAGCTCCGGCGTACCCTCGTATCGGCTGATGACGCGGGCGGGCGAGGAGGTGGCCGCGGCGGTGACCCGCCATTGGGCCGACCGCCTGGCGCACGGCGTGGTGGTGGTCTGCGGCAAAGGCAACAATGGCGGCGACGGACTGGTCGCGGCCCGCAAGCTGCATCAGGAGGGCGTCGCGCTGCGGGTGCTGCTGACCGGACGGCGGGACGAATTCAAGGGAGATGCGGCGCGGGCGCGGGCGGATTATGAAGCGGTCGGCGGCACGCTGATTGAAGACGCCGGCGCCGAGCATCTGCCGACCGACGACGGCGTCATTATCGATGCCATCTTCGGCACCGGTCTGAACGCCATCGTGGGCGGCCGGACGGCTGATCTGATCGAGCGCATGAACGGCGCCGGCGCGCCGATCGTCGCCGTGGATATCGCTTCCGGGGTCAACGCCGACACCGGCGCAGTGATGGGCAGGGCGGTCAGGGCCGCGCTGACCGTCACCTTCGGCTATGCCAAATACGGCCACGTCTCCTATCCGGGAGCCGAGTATTGCGGTTCGCTCGAAGTGGTCGATATCGGCTTTGCGCCTTCGGCGATGGCGCAGATCGCGCCGGCGGGACGACTGGTTGAAGCCGCCGAAGCGCGCGCATGGATCCCGTGGCGGCGCGAGAACACGCATAAGGGCACCTACGGTCATCTGCTGATTATCGGCGGGAGTCGCGGCAAGAGCGGGGCAGTATTGCTGGCGGCGCGCGGTGCGTTGCATAGCGGTGCCGGACTGGTTACCGCGGCGATCCCCGAATCGATTCTCGCCAGTGTCGCGGCGGGGCAGGCCGAGCTGATGACCGCGCCGTTGCCGGAACGCGCGGGCGGCCTCGCGGCGCCGGACGCGATCGCGCGGCTCCGTGAACTGCTGAATGGCAAGGATGCGACGGCGCTCGGCCCCGGCCTCGGGGTGACGCCGGATACGATCGCGGTGGTGGCGTGGCTGGTCGAGGAGGGCGCCAATCCGCAACGCCCGCTGCTGATCGACGCCGACGGTTTGAACGCCGTCGCCGAACTCGGCGCGGAGAGGTTGAAGACCGCGCCCGGGCCGGTGGTCCTGACGCCCCATCCGGGGGAGATGGCGCGACTGCTCAAGAGCAGTATCGCCGAGGTCAACGCCGATCGGATCGGCGCGGCGCGCCGGCTTGCCGAGCTGAGCGGCGCGGCGGTGCTGCTGAAGGGCGCCCGCTCGGTGGTAGCGGCGGCGAATCGCGTGTCGATCAACGGCAGCGGCAATCCCGGGATGGCGACGCCCGGGATGGGTGACGTGCTGTCGGGGATCGTCGGTGCGCTGATGGGGCAGGGAATCGAACCGGCGACGGCGCTGCGGCTTGGCGTGTTCGTGCACGGCTATGCCGCCGACCGGATCGCGCAGCGGGGGGCGGCGTTCGGCTATCTGGCGAGTGAGGTGGCGGCGGAATTACCGGCGGCCTTCGGCGCCCTCGCTGAAGGCGGTCCGGGACGGCGCGGCGAGAGCCTTGAGGGCCGGGCCAGCGAAGACTTGCGAACGGGCGGGAACCAAAGCGGGTGAATGTTCGTTCAGTCGTCGGGACAGTAGTCATTTTCGTCTCGCGGAGGAAGGGGACCCGACGTGAGCGCGAGGCTTTGCGCGATATCGACGACACCAACGACAGGCTATGGACAGGAGCTGATCCGGCTTTGTCGCTATCATGACCTTTCTGCCACTTACAGGCTTTCCGGCGAGCAGAAGCTGATGCTGGCGCTGCTGGTAGACGCGCTTAACGTCTATCAGCGCGGCGCGCTCTCGCCGGTCGGCAGCGTGCGCCGGCTCTATGTGGATGCGGAACGATGGATTATGCAGGGCCGGGCCCATCCGGAGGCGCTCAGTTTCGAGACCGTGTGCGAGGCGCTGGGGATCAATCCGACGCTATTGCGGCGGCGGGTGCTCGAGTGGAAGCACGAAGCGCGGGCGCGTTCGATGGCGGCCAATGCGCGGCTGACGGTGATGCCGCGCCAATATCATTCGAACCATCGCCGGGGCCGTCCGCGTCTTTCGCAATCCGCCTGAAGATCGGCTGAAGCGGTCCGCGTCGGGCAGCGCCGGGTTGGCTGGCGCCGGCGCGGCGACTGCGCTACACGGTGGACATCGGAGCAGGGAGTGACACCGTGAAAGACGTCTTCAGCGTGGCAGGAAAGGCGACGATCGTGACCGGCGGCGGCACCGGAATCGGGATCGCAATCGCGCGCGAGTTCGCGCTGCGCGAGGCGCCGGTGCTAATTGCCAGTCGCAACGCGGCTCATCTGGAGCCGGTGCGCGATGAAATTCGCCAGCTCGGCGGGCGTTGCGAGATGTTCGTCGTGGACGTGCGGGAGGCGGCGAGATGCGACGAGATGGTGGCCGCCGCCGTGAAACATTTCGGGCGTCTCGACGTGATGATCAACAATCATGGCGGCAGTATCACGACGCCGAGCCTGAACCTGTCGCAAAACGGCTGGCGGGCGGTGGTCGCGATCAATCTCGACGGCACCTTTTTCTGTTCGAAGGCGGCGGCGCGGCAGTTTATCGCGCAGGGCGGCGGCGGCTGCATCATCAACCTGTCGTCGACCTCGGGTGTGCATGGTTCGGCGACGATGCTGCCGTATGCGGCGTCGAAGGCGGGCATTATCAAGCTGACGGAGTCGCATGCGGCGGAATGGGGCCGCCATGGAATCCGGGTCAACTGTATCGCGCCGGGACCGGTCGATACGGCCAATGCCGCGGAGCGGATCTGGCCGAATGACGACGTGCGCAACATGATGCTGCGATCGCGCGCGCTGGGTCGTTTCGGCGTGGTCGAGGATATCGCCTGGCCGTGCATTTTTTTGGCGTCGGAGGCGGCGCGCTGGATGTCCGGGGCGACGATGGTAATCGACGGCGGCAATATCCGTCCGGCCGATATCGTGAGCCTGGGCCTCTGAGGCGTTGCGGCCGGCGCGACCGTCGCGGCGCTGCGCAGCGCGTCGAGCCGCTTGTGGAGCGGGCGGCGTGCGTGATATCCGAACATCCCAAAGCCGTCGCCGACGCGCCGCGGGAGGACTCAGAGCGTGGATTTCGGATTCAGCGAGGAGCAGGAGATGCTGCGCGCGAGCGCGCGCAATCTTCTCGAAAAGGAATGTCCGACCACCGTGGTCCGGCGCCTGATGGAAGACGAGCGCGGTTACGACGCCGCGCTCTGGCGGAAGATGGCCGAGCTGGGCTGGACCGGCCTCGTGATTCCCGAAGAACTGGGCGGTAGTGGGCTGTCCTACGTCGATCTGGTTCTGGTGATGGAGGAGATGGGGCGGGTGGTGCTGCCCGCGCCGTTTATCTGGACGGTGATGGTCGCCGAAGCGCTGAAGCGGGCGGGCAGCGCGGCGCAGCAGCAGGCGCTCCTGCCGAAGATCGCCGCGGGCGAGCTTATCGCGACGCTGGCGTGGCTCGAGCCGTCCGGCGGCTGGGATGCCGGATCGATCAAGATGGCGGCGCGGCCGGACGGCAGCGGCTTTACTCTTGACGGGGTGAAGCTGTTCGTCAACGACGCGCATCTGGCGGAGTGCCTCCTGGTGGCGGCGCGCAGCGGCGGCGTCGGTGAGGACGGCGTGACGCTGTTCGCGATCGAAAAGACGCGGCCGGGAATCACCGTCACGCCGCTCAAGACCATGGACCAGACGCGCAAGCTCTCGGCGGTTAACTTCAGCGGCGTGCGGGTGAACGCCGCCGACGTCGTCGGTCAGGCTGGAGGCGGCTGGCAGGTGCTCGCGCCGGTGCTCGATCGCGGCAAGGTGATGCTCGCGGCGGAGATGATCGGCGGCGCTCAGCGGGTGCTCGACATGACGGTCGAGTATGCGAAAGTGCGGGTGCAGTTCGGACGGCCGATCGGCAGTTTCCAGGCGATCCAGCACAAGTGCGCCAACATGATGGTGGATGTCGAAGGCGCCCGTTCGGCGATCTACTATGCGGCGTGGGCGGTGAGCAACGAGGTGCCGGAAGCGCCGGTGGCGGCCGCGGTGGCGAAGGCTGCGGCCTCGGACGCGTATCGGCGGGTCGCGGCCGAAGGTATCCAGTGTCACGGCGGGATCGGCTTCACCTGGGACCACGATTTACATCTTTATTTCAAGCGGGCGAAGGCGTCGGAGTTCACCTTCGGCGACGCGACGTATAATCGGGAGCTGATCGCGCAGGGGATCAATCTGTGATCGCGAGCGGATTGCGCAGCCGGCCGCGCAGGGGCGGGGCGCCCGCGGGTCGCGTTTCGGAAAGGGGCTAGCAGATGGCGATTGACAAGAGTGTGGTCGGCAAGACCGGCAAGCCGTTCACGATGCCGATCGAATGGAGCAAGGTGCGCGAGTTTGCGCGCGCCATCCGCGATCCGAATCCGATCTGGTTCGAGCCGGAGCTGGCGAAGAAGGAGTGCGGCGGCATCCCGGTGCCGCCGACGTTTCTGCAGGTCGCGGCGTTCTGGCAGGACGGCGGGGCGATTCCAATGGCGGGCGGCTTCGATATGCGGCGGATCCTGCACGGCGAACAGGAATTCGAACTGTACCGGCCGATCCTGGTGGGCGACGTGCTGACCGGCGTCGCGCGCATCGCCGACGTCTACGAGCGCGAGGGCGGACGCGGCGGCAAGATGACCTTCATGGTCACGGAAATCGAGTACACCAATCAAAAAGGCGAGAAAGTGGCGGTGGCGCGCTCGACCCTGATCGAAACCGGGCAAGCCGTCAGCGGTTGAGCGGGTTCATCGGGATTGGTGATCCGGGCGGATATCGCACCAGTTGCATCGACAACCATCGAGGGATGGCCATGGGATTAAAGCTCAATTACGAGACGACCAAAGTCGGCGACGCGCTGCCGACGATCACGATTGAAAATGTGGCGCGGCCCGATTTCGTGCGCTACGCCGGCGCCTCGGGCGACTTCGTACCGCTGCACTACGATCAGACTTTTGTCGAGGCGGCGGGTATCCCGACGGTTTTTGCGCAGGGCATGTGGACGGCGGGATGTCTCGGGCGGTGCCTGACCGACTATGCTGGTCCGGGGAATGTGCGCCGTTATCGCGTGCGCTTCTCGCGCCAGGTCTGGCCCGGCGACACGCTGACCTGTCGCGGCAAGGTCACCGGCAAAAGTATCAAGGATGGCGACAAGCTGGTCGAGGGCGAGGTCGAAGTGATCAATCAGAAAGGGGAAGCGACGGTCAAGGGCAACTTCGTCGTGCTCGCCGGCTAGACCGCGCAAGGCGCGCCACCTCAACTGACCTGGTTCCCGCGGGATCGAGCTGCCGGCGGGCGGCTGGGTTTTCGCATGATCGGGAACTAGTCTGATAGCGATGGCTGAACCGCGTTATATCATTGTTCATGGACACTTCTACCAGCCGCCGCGGCAGAGTCCGTGGACGGGGTTGATCGCGGCGGAGCCGAGTGCGGCGCCGTTTCCGAACTGGAACGAACGGATTCTCAGCGAATGTTACAACGCCAACGCCCACGCCCATATCATGGAGGGGCGCGTCGCGTATATCCGCAATAATTACGAAAGTCTCAATTTTGACTTCGGGCCGACGCTGCACGCCTGGCTGGAAAGCCATGGTCGGGCGGCCGACCGCGCGATCAAGCGCGCCGACAAGGCGAGCGGGGAACGCCTTGGGGGACACGGCAATGCGATCGCGCAGGGCTACAATCATTCGATCCTGCCGCTGCTCGACGACGAGGCTCGCGAGGTGCAGATCGCCTGGGCGATCGCGGATTTCAGGTATCGCTTCGGCCGCGATCCGGAAGGCTTCTGGCTGCCGGAGTGCGCGGTCGATGAGCCGACGCTGGCGGCGGTTGCGCGCCGCGGCTTGAAATTCGTCATCGTCGGCGCCGACCAGGGACATTTCAGCAGCGAGGGGCGCGAAGCCGGCCCTTTTGTGTGGCAGGGCGAGGGGCTCAGCCTGGCGATCTTCAGGTTTGATCGCGCGCTGGCGGGGGCGGTGGCCTTCAGCGATCTGCTGAGCGACGGCGAACGCTTCGCCGCGGCGCTCGCCGAGGCGGCGCTCGCGCTGGCGCCCGGCGCCGCGCTGCTGGTCGCGACGGACGGCGAGACGTTCGGCCATCATAAGCGCGCCGGCGCTGCGGAGTTGGCGCGGGCGCTGTTTCTGCTCGAACCACGGGACGACGTCGTCGTGACGAACTGTGCGGCGTACCTGGCGGCGCATCCGGCAAGCGGCGTCTATCGTGTCGATCGGCCCTCGTCATGGAGCTGTCCGCATGGTCTCGAGCGCTGGCGCGCCGATTGCGGATGTCGCGGCGACGAACGCACCCGTCAGGAATGGCGCGCGCCGCTGCGCGCGGCAATGGAGTTCGTGCTCCATCATGCGGAGGCGGTCTACGAGCGGTTCGCAGCGGGGCTCTGCGCGGAGCCGCGCCGCGCGCTGCTCGAGGCGGCCACGCTCTTTGCCGATGCGAGTCCGGCGGTGGTCGAGGAGTTCGCGCGGCGGCACAAGATCCGGGACGAGACGGCGACGGGTCAGCTTCTGCGGCTGTTCGAGATGATGCGCGCGGCGCACGCCTCGTTGACGAGCTGCGCGTGGTTCTTCGACGATTTCGCGGGTCTCGAAGGGCGAATCGCGCTGCGCTGGGCGGCGCGGGCGGTCGAGCTTGCCGCCGAGGTGGCGCCCTCGGTCGACGGCGAGCTGGTCCAGCGGCTCCGCGAGATCCACTCGAATCGGCGCGAGAGCGGTGACGCCGCGACGCTTTACTTAAGTATCAAGACGCGCGAGGCACGCGGGAGAGTGTGACATGGCAGTCGAGAGTACGACGGATATCGAATCGATCCTGCGCGAGGCCCGAAAATTTCCGCCCCCGGCGGAGTTCGTCAGCAAAGCCGCGGTCAAAGGGCTCGCGGAATACGAGGCGCTGTGTCGGCGGGCCGAGCAGGATCCGGAGGGTTTCTGGGGCGAGTGCGCGCGCGAGCTCGCCTGGTTCAAGCCGTTCGACAAGGTGCTCGACTGGCAGTTCCCGTTCGCCAAGTGGTTTGTCGGCGGCCAACTGAACGCGTCGTACAACTGTATCGATCGCCATCTGCAGGGGCCGCGCCGCAACAAGGCCGCGCTCATCTGGGAGGGCGAACCCGGCGATTCACGGATCCTGACCTACCAGATGCTCGCGCAGGAGGTGGCGCGCTGCGCCAATGCGCTCAAGGAGCTGGGTATCGGCAAGGGCGATCGCGTGGCGATTTATATGCCGCTCGTGCCGGAGGCGGCGATCGCGATGCTCGCCTGCGCGCGGATCGGGGCGATTCACTCGGTAATCTTCGGCGGCTTTTCGTCGGAGGCGCTGGTTGATCGGATAAATGACGCCGAAGCCAAACTGGTGATCACGGCCGATGCCGGCTGGCGGCGCGGGCAGAAGGTTGAACTCAAGCGCAACGTCGATGAGGCGCTCAAGCGCACGCCTTCGGTCGGCAAGTGCCTCGTGGTCAAGCGCGTCGGCGAGCACGTTGAGATGCGGCCCGGCCGCGATATCTGGTGGGACGAGATCGTGCCGCGCCAGACGGCCGACTGTCCGCCGGAGCCGGTGGATGCGGAGCATATCCTTTACACCCTCTACACCTCCGGCACGACCGGCAAGCCCAAGGGCGTGGTGCACACGACGGGCGGCTACCTCACCCATACGCTGATGACGATGAAGTGGATCTTCGACCTCAAGGACGAGGATATCTACTGGTGCACGGCGGATATCGGGTGGGTCACCGGTCACAGTTATACGGTCTATGGTCCGCTGGCGGCGGGCGCGACGGTGCTGATGTACGAAGGCGCGCCGAATTTTCCCCAGGAAGACCGCTTCTGGGCGATTATCGAAAAGTATCGCGTCAACATTCTCTATACCGCGCCGACGGCGATTCGCACGTTTATCAAGTGGGGCGAGGCCTGGGTCAAAAAACATGATCTGTCGAGCCTGCGGCTGCTTGGCACGGTCGGCGAGCCGATCAATCCCGAGGCCTGGATCTGGTACCACAACGTGATTGGTGGCGGGCGCTGCCCGATTGTCGATACCTGGTGGCAGACCGAGACCGGCGGCATCATGATTGCCCCGATGCCGGGGGCGGTGCCGACCAAACCGGGTTCGGCGACGCGGCCGCTCCCCGGCGTCGCGGCCGAGGTGGTGACGCGCGAGGGCCGGCCGGTTGGCGCGAACCAGGGCGGCTTGCTGGTGATCAAGCGCCCGTGGCCGGGGATGCTGCGGACCATCTTTCGCGATCCCGAGCGCTACAAGCAGCAGTATTTCAGCCAGATCGAGGGCGCGTACTTCACCGGCGACGGCGCCCGTCGCGACGAGGACGGCTACTTCTGGATCATGGGGCGGGTTGACGACGTGATCAACGTCTCGGGCCATCGGCTCGGCACGATGGAGATCGAGAGCGCGCTGGTCTCCCATCCCAACGTCGCCGAGGCGGCGGTGGTCGGACGGCCCGACGCGATGAAGGGGCAGGCGGTGGTGGCCTTCGTCACGCTGGAGAGCGGGCGCAAGGGCAATGCGCAACTGCGCGAGGAGCTGCGCCAGCACGTGGTGAAGGAAATCGGCGCGCTCGCACGGCCGGATGAGTTGCGCTTCACCGACGCGCTGCCGAAAACGCGCAGCGGCAAGATCATGCGCCGCCTGTTGCGGCAGATCGCCGCCGGTGACGAGACCCTGGGCGATACCACGACGCTCGAGGACCTGTCGGTGCTGGCCCGGCTGCGCGAGGACGACGAATGAGCCATCGGCGCAGGGCGCGCGCCGGCGGAGGACGAAGGGCAGCGAAGATCAGGTCGGAGAGCGGATCATGAATCGATGGGAAATCGGCCGCGTCAGAATCACCCGCGTTGTCGAGATGGAGACCGTCTCGAAAGGGACTTTCGTGCTGCCCGACGCGACGCTCGAAAATATCCAGCGCGAGGCGTGGCTGCAGCCCTGCTTTGCCGAACCGAGCGGGCGGGTGCGGATGAGTATCCACGCGCTGGTGCTCGAATCGGAAGGGCGGCGGATCGTGGTCGACACCTGTCTCGGCAACGACAAACCGCGCATGAATCCGCCGTGGAACATGCTGCAGACCGCGTTCCTGCGCGATCTGGAGCAGGCCGGGTTCCCGCGCGATTCGATCACCCACGTGCTCTGTACCCATCTGCACGTCGATCACGTCGGCTGGAATACGATGCTGGTCGAGGGACGCTGGGTGCCGACGTTCGCGCGGGCGCGTTACCTGATCGGGCGCAAGGAATGGGCGCACTGGTCGCAGGCGACCGACAAGTTCACCAAGGATCCGATTGACGATTCGGTGCGTCCGGTGGTTGACGCGGGTTTGGCCGACCTGGTCGAGGACACCCATCGCCTGACTTCCGAAGTGTGGCTCGAACCGACGCCGGGTCACACGCCCGGACACTTCAGCGTGCGGATTGCCTCGCAGGGTCAGGACGCGGTTATCACCGGCGATCTGATGCATCATCCGGTACAGTGCGCGCATCCGGAGTGGAACTGCGGTTTCGATTCCTTTCCGGACGAGGCGCGGGCGACGCGACGCGCGTTTCTGGAGCGCTACGGCGACCGCCCGGTGCTGGTGTTCGGGACGCATTTTGCGACGCCCAGCGTCGGCCATATCGTGACGCATGCGGGCGGTTACCGCTTTCGCGCTTTCGAGGGTTAAGAGTCAGGGCTGACCAGCGATCTGCAGAGCGCGGGCGTAGTCGGCGGGCGTGTTGATGTTAACGAAGCTCGGCAGGTCCGGCTCGATTTGGCGCATCTCGGTTTCCGGCAGCCATCGGGTGGCGAGCCGCGCGACGATCACGGTGAGCCGCGCTTCCTGGGCGGCTGCGGTCTCCAGTCTGCCGAGCGCCTTGCGCGCATAGGCGGCGCATAGCGGTTGGCGTTGTCGGTCGACGATCGGGACCGCGGCGTCATGGTCGCCGAGGGCGTCGACGATGGCGCGCGCCGTCGCGGCGCGGAGCAGCGGAAGATCGCACGAGCAGGCGAAAACCGCTTCGTGGCGGCTTCGGCGGAGGCCGGCTATCAGCGCTGGCAACGGACCGGGGAAGGGCAGGGTATCGCGCACCACAACGACGCGCGACGGAGATTTGGCCAGCGCCGCGTCGAGGCTATAGGGCTCAACCGCGGCAGGCGCCGCGACGATAATCACTTCATCGAAGGCGTCGGCGAGTTCATCGACGATACGTTCGAGCACCGTGGTTTTGCCGAACGGCAGCGTGGCCTTGGGCTGACCCATGCGGCGGCTTTGGCCGCCCGCCAGGATAATTGCGCCAGCGCGAGGGGTTGCCACGGTCCTCGTTGCCAAGGTCATCGCTGTTAGTTTGTGCCTTGCTGTTTGCGGCGCAGGATGATACGCAAGTTTGCTTGCCTCAGGGGGCAGGTCGCCGTCGTCGGGGGGAACCAGACGCGGCCGCTCCACTGGGGCCTGAGCCGACGGAGCATCGATGCATGGCCGGTGATGGCAAAAAATCGTTGAGCCTGGGACGGATCATTCTGCGTTATCGCCTGTCGCTGGGGCTCATCCTGATCGCGATAACGATCTTCATGTTGTACTGGGCGGTCAACGTGCAGATCGCCACCAAGTTCGAGAATTTCTTTCCGAGCAATCACGAGAATACCCTGCTCTATCGCAAGTATTCGTATCGTTACGGCGGCGCGCAAACGTTGGTGATGCTGCTGCGGGTGAAGCACGGCGATATCTACAATTATTCGACGCTGGGCAAGATTCGCGATCTGCAGAACGAAATGAACCGACTGCCGGGCGTCGATCACAACGAGATCTTCTCCCTCGCGTCGTACCGGGTGTCGTTCGCCCGGGCGGAGCCGGGCGCGATTATTACCACCAACTTCATGTACCCGACGATTCCGAATACGCAGGCGCAGCTCGACGAACTGCGCCGGCTGATCCGCGCCCATCGCGAGGCCGTGGCCGGGGTGGTGACGCCGGATGACAAGGGCGCGGTGATTCGCGCCAGCTTCAACGAGGAAGGGCTCGACTACGACAAGCTCTTCCACGATATCAATAACCTCGTCGCCCGCTATTCCGATTCGAACACCGAGATCTATGTCGCCGGCCAGCCGGTAATCTCGGGATGGGGCTACTACTATCTGCCGCGGATCACCGCGATCTTTGTCATCTCGATCGTCTCGATGCTTACGCTGCTGTACCTGAGTCTCGGCCAGCGCAGCAGTTGGTGGGCGCCGATCCTGACCGGGTCTTTTTCGGCGATCTGGGGCCTCGGGTTCGTGAGCCTGATGGGCTACAACTTCGATCCGGTGATGCTGGTGATTCCGTTCATCCTCACCGCGCGCGACCTGAGTCATGGTATCCAGTGGCAGGGGCGCTACTACGACGAGCTCGATCGCCTCGACGACAAGCTGCTCGCCTGCGTGGCGACGACCGACGAGATGCTGCCGCCGGGGCTGCTGTCAATTCTGGCGGATATCGCGGGGATCATCTTTATCGCCCTGGGCGGGATTCCGGTGCTGAAGCAGATCGGGCTCGGCGGGGCGGTGTGGCTGGCGTCGAGTCTCACTATGGTCTTCGTGTTTCAGCCGATCTTCATGAGCTATCTGCCGCGTCCGCGGATCCGGGACAACTGGCTGAGCCGGCTGAAGCGCAGTCGCGGGGATAATGCGTTAAGCCGCTTTATTCATGCGATCACGCGGATTCCGGTGACGCCGGGGCCGCTGCGCGCGGGCCTGCTGGCGTTTGGCGCGCTCTTCATCGCGTGGGGAATCGGTTCGGGGCTGCGCGCGCGAATCGGCTACGACGCCCCCGGCACGCCGCTCTACCGTCCGGACTCGAAGGTGAATCAGGATATGGCCGAGATCGGCAAGTTTCTGCCGATGGACGAGGGCTGGATCGTGCTCGATACGCCGGATTATCCCGATCCGCAGTCGAGCCTCGGCCCGAACGTGTTGCGGATGACCAACGATCTCGGTCCGTATCTGCTGGCGAAGGGTGACGTGGCGGGGGTGATAGGTTTCGACGGCGTGGCGATAGCGCCGCTCAACCAGATGTTCCACAACGGCTTTCCCAAGTTCCGCAAGGTGCCCGACGGCACCGAACTCGGCGGGAATCTCTGGTACATGTTCCTCGGCGGCACCGCGCCGGGAGAAATCGAGCGCTTCTTCGCCTACTCGCCGCACATGACCAATTCCTGTATCCGCGTGCTGCTGCCCGATCATACCTACGATCGGCTGAACCGCCTGCGCGCCGATCTCGATACTTTTGTGGCCGAACGGGTCAGACCGGATCCCAAGCTGAGCAAGGTCCGCGTGCACTATCTCGGCGGCGAAGCGGGTCTCTTCGCTGCGGCTAACGACGTGCTGAAGAAACTCGACCTGATCAATATCACCTTCGTCCTCGCGGTGATCTATCTCTGCTGCGCCTTCACCTTCCGCTCGCCGGTTGCCGGTCTGCTCTTTATCGTCTCGTGCGTGATGGCGAATTTCGGCGCGTTCGTGTACATGAACGCGCGCGATATCGGACTGACGATCGACACGATCCCGGTGATTTCGCTGGGAATCGGCCTCGGCGTTGACTACGGAATCTATACGGTCGCGCGTATCCGCGACGAGGTGATGCACGGGTCGTCGATCGATGAGGCGGTGGTGACGGCGCTGCGCACGACCGGCGCGGCGGTGTTCAGCACGTTCGCGGTGATGGTCGGGGGTATCGTGCCGTGGACCTTCTCGCCGCTGCTGTTTCACAACGAGATGAGCGTGTTGCTGATCTTCCTGATGGGCACCAACATGATCGCGGGGGTGCTGATTCTGCCGGCCTATATCGCCTGGCGGCGGCCTCGCTTTATCGCGCGCTACGCCGCGAAGTCGACGATGCAGGTGGCGGCCGCCGGCGCGTAGCGTCGGCGCCGGAGGTTGCGGTGCCAAGCCGGTTGGCGGGGCGCGGCGCGCGAACCGCGCGCC